>MDSZ01114193.1_pt1 | contig 25239 bp, 11 predicted proteins | sample 811201 | NCBI WGS metagenome assembly MDSZ01 (sample SAMN05326647, study PRJNA326480) | marine metagenome | isolation source: seawater | place: Indian Ocean: North | collected 2010
ATAATCCCATCTTTAGTGGGTGGTGGTAATAATCACTCACTACCTTCTCGCGTATTAAACATTACAAATTTACAAAACAAATATAGATCTGATCAAATTGCTCGCTTAAACTTATTCGTTCGAGACCGAAACTGGTCTCCCAATACCTACACTAGAGTAGTTTCTAGTGTGCGTTCAACAGCGATTGTTAGCGCATCATATAGAGTGTTTAGAATAATGGACGGCTATGAAGCAGTTCCATATGGCACAGGATCAGATTTTCACACTGGCCTTTCTTATGATGTGTCAGGAAATTATTTTGATTTAGACATGAATCTTTTAGAGCCAGGGTATGCATATGGTTTAAGATTTTCGTTTTATGATGAAGAGTTGGATTCATGGGAAGAGCAAAGCGAGACGTTTAAGTTCAGAGTAGAAAATTATGAGTATTAAAAAATTATTTGATGGTATAACTCAAGATAAACAATACAGCGATTACGAAACGGAAAAAGACGCATTTGAATCTGTTGAGTCGTCAGAAAATGTTTCAGAAATTATTTTAAAACAAAATACTTTTGTTCCACAAATTGATTTTTCTGAGGCAAATCAGTTTGTTAAATTTGGTTCTGCATATTTTTATTACAAGGGCGCCCTCACTAAAATATCCGAATACTATCCTTATGATGGCTCTGACGCTGAAAAAAATAAGTTTTATAATAGCCTACTTGATGTAGAAAAATATATTTTTGACAATGAATACCCCCGAACAACAGGGTATATTAATACATGCGCAGACGGATGGGGTTCAAGAAGCTCCACCGTTGATGGTTATGGACTTCCGGCCACTCAAGAGTATATTACGTTTAAAGGTGGACCAGTTACATCTTCGGGCGCATCACTAGTTGCGCAAGGTCCGAATCCTTATAGCGATAAAATACATAGCTCAAATGTATATGACGAAAACATATACAGAACTGCTGGTCTGCCAGCAGATTATGGAAGCGGAACAAGACTTTCCAATCTAAGGGCAAATCTTGATGACGGTGTGACAGTCGAGTTTTGGTTAAAATCCGGATCTATGACCCATGCGAATACCACCCAAAAGCAAGTCATTTTCGATTGGTGGAACAACGAAGCAGTCTCAGATGCTGATTATGGGCGTATTCTTATTGAGCTAACATCATCAAAAGATGTTCATGGCAATTATATGCGCCCTTTCTTGGTCACCGTACAATCGGGCGCGTGTACCACTAAAGATTTTGTAAGTTTAGGTACATCTTCATTAGCAGGTACAGCTGCGGCTCCTCTTGGCTCATGGGGTCATTATGCGCTTAGAATGTATAACAGCGCATCCATGCTCCATACAGATTTATACGTAAATGGAAATTTAAGCGATACAGCGATACAAGAGCCTTATAACTTATCATCTTCGGTTGGCGCACGTGCATGGCCGTGTGCAATCGATAAATCTTATTCTTCGTCTGACACTCTGCAAGGATGGTGGAAACTGAATGAGGATGTGTCTTCTACAGGAAATGTCACCGACAGCAGCGGTAATGGTCGCGCAGGTGAGTTTGACGCCGCTGGTGATCGTCCTGCGTACAATACTTCGAATATTCCTAGTGCATATATTCAGTCTGCTACAAACACTTTTGACGGCACTGATGATGCTATTAACATTGGCACCGCTGCAACGTGGAACGCCATTATCGGAGATGATCCTGGCGGTACTTCAAAAATGTCCTTTTCGGCATGGATTCGCCCCGCTACCGACACTAACAGAGAAGTTATTAATTTTGGAAATGATATTCGTGTCTATGTCCCGTCTGATGAAAGTCTTGTATTTTTAACTTATTGGGATGGCGCTGCAGTTATATGGACAACCGGCGCCTCCGCTATTACTGAGGGTGAATGGCAGCATATTGCAATCACTTACGATGCTTCTAGTGAGTCTGCTGGCGCTAATCCTGTTATTTATATTAATGGTGTAGCACAAAGCATCTCAATCTCCAGCGGCACAGTTTCAAGCCCGTGGGAGGCTATTGCAGGAAGCGATTGTTATATTGGCGCAAACTCAGGGGCAAGTTATGCCTTCAACGGCCAGTTAGCTGATGTTGCCGTATGGAATTCTATCTTAAGTGCAGCCGAGATTAAATCGATATACAAAGCCGCCTCAATCCCTGCAGCATTCTCTACGTTTACTGAGCTAAACTCTAAAAACGCAATGGGCCGCATTGGAGCGCTCCAAGTTTCTCCCCCTGGCATCGCAGCCACAGCCGGCGCAGGAAAGCTTTCAGGATCTTTAGATGAGTTCAGATTTTGGAAAGTAAAACGTAACGCTGCCCAAATTGCCGAAAACTATTTTGTGCCCGTCAACGGTGGTACAAATACAGATATTTCTAATACGACATTAGGTGTGTATTTTAAATTTAACGAAGGTATAGTGGGTACCACGGCCGACGATAGTATTGTTTTAGACTATTCGGGCCGCTTAAGTAATGGAGTTTGGACAGGATATCCAGGATCATCGGCAAGAAACAGCGGCTCTGCTATTGTATCTGCAAGCGCTGCATCAAAAGAGTATTTAGATCCTATTATTAGACAATCTAATCCTCGTTATCTAGCCTTGTCATCTAGCTTAGTTGAGTCTGGCTCATGGTATGACCTAAACAATAATTCTCAATTTTTAAACTATATGCCATCTTGGATTATTGAAGAGCATGAAAATATTGGAAATCAAAATTTAGCAATCATGTCTCATATAATGGGTTCTTATTTTGATAAACTGTACAATCTAACAACTCAGATACCTAAAGTAAGACAAGAAACTTTTACAACTTCTTCGCATCGTCCAATTCCTTTTGCAAGTCACTTACCAAAGTCTTTAGGCATGACAATGCCAGAAGTTTTTATTGATGCGTCAGTTAGAGAAAAGTTGCTAGATCGTGACAAAACTTCCCTTTTTGAATCAGATATTGATGATATTAAGAACTTAATATACCTTAACTTATACAATAACTTAACTAATATTTATAAATCTAAAGGCACCGAAAAAGCCATTAGAAATGTAATGAGGTGCTTTTACTTAGACGACTCTTTGTTTCGTCTTACAACTTATGCTACAAATAACACATATGAACTGAGAAACAATGTTGTACAACATATTGATATTGATCGTTCAATAAATTTTGGCTCCCGTGGCAATACTTCTGCTGTTGTATATCAAAAACAAGATTCGACAAATCCAGAAAGTAGAGGTTATATTTCTGGAAGTGGCGTTCGCTCCATGCGGACTGCCCTATGGCAAAGTTATCAACAAGAGGATCCTTTTGGGTTCACTACTGAAGCTTCCATAACTTTTCCGCATTATAATCTATTAAACCCCACATCAGAATCTATTAGCAGAAACTTTGTAAGCTGCTCATTGTTTGGCCTGCACACTGTAAATACTGCAAGTGCAGATACGCTGGCTGATCCAAGATTTATTGCTAATGATTATGCAAACTTTCAAGTTTTAGCGGTGCGAACTAAGCCGGCTTCTAAAAACGTAAGTTTTCTCTTAACTTCGTCAAACTATCCTTATCCTGTACCCACTCTTTCTAGTAGTGTATTTTTTAATGTTTATAATGAAGAAAATTGGAACTTGTCAGTTAGGTTGCGTCCTGTTGGGGGCGCCCAAACTGCATTTGTTACAGGTTCTCGTTCTGGCTCCTACGAAGTTATCTTTAGAGGCACATCTACAAACTTGGGAAGCTTAGGTAGAAACTTTGAAGTTTCAGGTACTGTAAATTATATTACTGGAACAATGTTGGCTCGTGCACCAAAACGAATTTATGCTGGCGCCCGTCGTCAAAATATCACTGGTACTCTTTTACAGGAATCAGATGTAAAAATTATGAATGTTAAGCATTGGATGAGATCTTTAGATAGTTCTTCGTTAAACATGCATGCATTTGATGGCAACAATCAAGGAATCAGCTCATCCTATCAAAATATCGCAGCTTTGCCAGCAACTAGCAATCCAGACGGTAGATTTGATTTACTAAACTACAACACTTTAGCGTTGCAGTGGACGTTTGAGAACATTACAGGCTCGAATAGCACAGGAAATTTTGTCACCGTTGACAACAGTTCAGGCTCAGCCCTTATCAGAGATAATTACGGCTGGCTTGGTGGGGCAGTAGGTTATCAGCATTCAGGGTATGGCCATAGTTTTACTGGTTCATCTACAAAAGTTGTAGACAACAGACCAAAAAATATGTTCAAGTTTATCGATCCTGAAAATACAGTTGGAACCGATATGGTTCAAATATTATCCGAAGATGATAAAGTGTTTGGAGTAGTAGAAACAGTTCCAAGTTATCTTTTTACTATTGAAAAAAGCATGTTCCAGGCTGTTACTGAAGAAATGCTTAAGTTTTTTGCTGGAGTTGTAGATTTTAATAACGTCATTGGAAATCCAGTTAATAGATATCGTACAAGATATAAGGACATGGAAAAGCTTCGAGAAGCGTTTTTCCGTCGAGTTACTACAACGTCAGATGTAGAAAAGTTTGTTGATTACTATAAGTGGTTTGATGACGCTATTTCAACAATTGTATCACAGTTGATACCTGCCTCTGCTGATTTTGTTGATGATGTTCTTAACACAGTAGAATCGCATGTGTTAGAAAGAAATAAGTATGAGAGCAAATACCCAACGCTGGAAGCAAAAGCTCCCGATTTGGATACAGCTATGGAAGGTGGTTCAGAACTTCCCCCTTGGGAAACAGCATCGTCAACATTACCATCGTCCCCTCGCGACACAACAAAGCATGAGTACTTTTGGAAATTTGTTGCTATTCGTTCTGGAAGCGTAGAGATAAGTTCTGGAAATTCTATTGTAGATGTTCAGAGAGATACGATTAAAAATGTTGTGTCGTCTGAGCCAACTTTGAGTTCTTCGTTACCTATTTTATCTAAACCTGACGGCACAACATATCAAAGAAATACGCTAGCTAGCAGAAGATTCCAAAGACCTTATAAACTGACACAAGGCAGATACTCAGTCACAGGTTCCACATTTAAAGGCGGAACTAACTTTGGACCACTCAAAAACATTGATTTTACATATAACGCTCTTAGACCAGCCGGCCCAGTTAATACGGATGATGATTTATTTATTCCATTGAATGTGTTATTGGCTTTTGGTGATGATTTTGAAAAACTAAAGAATGTAAATGATCCCCCTAATATTCCTAGTGGAAAAGTTAAAAGATTTGTAAAAGTTACTCATGGAAGAAACTGGGAAGATGGTTTAGGCTACAGCAATGTTAGCTCAAAAGTGGCATTTCCGTTTAATATTATTAGCTCTTCTTTAAATACTGGCTATCAAAAACTAGTAAGTGACACTGTTTCCGGCAGCGTAATGATTACTAATCTTCATAATGATGTTTACGGGCCGGCCATGGAAAAACCCATGCAAGGTCCATTTACTGAATATGCTGTTGGTGGCCACCAATCTAGACATGTTTCAATTAATAGTGGCGCAGCGGACACCTATTTAACTCGTCCTGAAGCGTGGAAAATTTTATTAGGCACCTGCACAATACCATCTGGCGCTATCGGAATGGTTGGCCCTGACTATCCATGGCCAGAAGCTAACGAAGATAATTATGCCGGGGGTGTTTTACCATATCCGATAACTGGTTCTCAAAAAGCTTGGCTATATAGAGATTATATTGCAAAACGACCAGTCAATATAAGAAATATCAGACACGCTACTGGCTCGACTGTGCTTGGAAACTATAATGAAAACTATGATGTAGTAAGTACGTTTGGTGCGCATTCTAACCCAATAGCATTCAGAGATAATCAGCCAACCCTACCGTCTACAGTTTTACAGTACAATGCCACCTCCTCAACTACTGCAGAAACAATTTTAGGAATTCGCAGGACAGAGAATAACCATTTTCAGTTTGTTGCGCCGTATTCAGTGGAGTATTTTAGTAACGGTCACCGCAATAAAAACGTAATCAAAACTCGATTTGGGGCCCCCGGCGGTATCGAGACTTTTGCACCAGCATACAATGATTTTAGATCAAATGAATATTCAGTTTATAATACAATAAACTACAGAAATTTAACTGTGCGCAAGCCATGGCAGCCACCATCAGGTACTTTAGGCCCCTTAGTTCCTCTTGTGTCAACCCCGGCAGGTATACATGTTTATGATATTCATGGTAAAGATTATGGCTTAACATCACAACTTTCACGCCATACTGCAAGATTTGGTAGAGACTCTCTTTTTGTGACATCAGCAGGCGATCTTCCTGGTGCTTCTTATGTGCAGTTGCCTGGATTTCATAAAATACATCGAAACAATATAACAAGAATAAAAAGAACCGATACTCTCGTTAACACTATGTCTAAAGCGCTAACGAACTCTAAAAGCATAAATTATAGAGTTGACCAATCCAAATCTGGTAGCGCTTTGGTGTTGACTGGCTCTGGAACATTTGCAGATCAAGGAGCTGTGCTTTATCAAGCTCTTACTTCAAGCGGATTTACGTATTCTGGCTGGCTTTACTTTGCGCCGGGGTCAGGCGTCAGAAGATTTTTTAACATGGGACGAACTCAAAATGGTGCATTTGCTGGCATACAAATTAACAAATCTTTTGTTAGTTCGCAGCATCGAGTTAATGTTGACATCGCGTTTGCAAACTCAGACGATTCAGCACGAGGTGCCGCACAGTGGCATGTTTCTGGGGCCACTGCTGAAACGTGGATGCATGTTGCTGTTACATGGACTGGCTCTAACGGTTCGTTAACATCAGTTGATCCAAAAATTTATTTAAACGGTACTGAGCGTACTTTAACTGAAGACACTGCTCCTCCTCATGCTTACTATCCTCAAAACTGGCGTGTTCCAGCAACCTATAAGGGATTTAGCAATGTAGTGCTTAGTGGCGACAACATGGTAATTTTTGGCGGTAACCATTCTAACACAACTTGGGATTTTTCAGGTTCTATGGACGAAGTTTCATTATGGAAGCGCCCATTAAATGCCGCAGAAATCACAGAAATTTATAATGGTGGTGTTCCTTGTGATATAACAGGGTCAAACACATATGCTAGCTCTTCATCTGACTTATGGGAGTGGATAAGAATGGGTGACGGCACTGGAATACAAGCAATAAATAGTTCAAATCCGGGTGTTTTAGCTGCATCTAATAAAATTACTGGAGTTGCTAACGGATTGTTATTTATGCCAATTAGCAAAACTGGATCCGCAAATCCAATGACATTCAACACTACTTCACCGGCTGTATTAACTGGATGTCCGTCAAAAATCATAAGCACCGTAGACGTTCCAACTTTTTCAACGTCATCGCTTTACGACAACTTTTTTATAAAACATCAAATTCCTAGAATGACAAAACAATATGCATGGATTACAAGTTCAGTTGTTGATATTAAAGGTAGATACGGAATCACTCCGGCTAATTTTAAAATATCCAACTCTAGCGGTATTGTAAATGCATATGATTTTGTAACATCATCTGATTTTGGAAGTTTTTATAATACAAGTACAAATAAAAGAGTTTTTGGAAATAACGCACTTGTTGTTGCAGGCTTAGCCGGTCAGAATCAGTTTATACCTGTTGATTTTGTTGGTTTAAATACAAATGTGGTCGATGAGCTTTACACCACTACAAATACTATTGGTTCAAGCTCTACAGTATCAGACTATACAAACCCATCATTTATAGAAACTATTAATGACTTAGGAAGTGCTGGTGTGTTAAACTCTCTTCTTCTTCATAGGCATGGTCCATATGGCTGGCCGACCTGGAAGCAAGTAAGACAAAATAACAATCCACTTATTAGAAATCAAAAAAGAAATAATAAATTAGTAGTTAATATTGGCTCGACTAGTCCAAATACATTTGAAATGCCGCCAATATCCTTGAGAGGCCGAACAGGTATTATAAACTTTAAAGATACTACTGGCGCTACATATAGCTTAAAAGGTTCATTTACTAATGAGAAAATATATTTTAATACTTCTTTAGCGAATGATAAGCTTAATATTTCACTAGTAGAGGGGATTACGCCCTTTGAACAAGCTATAAAGATTGGCACTTCTGAAGATTACGGCCCTAAAATTAGCTGGGTTAAATATTCTGAAAATATTTTTCCATCTCAAAGAAATGAGTTTTTGTCTCATTCTACTCAAAGACTAAACTATGATAACAAGTTTTGGAGAACAAAAAGAACAGCTCGTCAAACAGTAGGTTCTGCGTTGTCTAACAGCTTTGGTGTTTATTTTAATGTTGCGCAAAATCGTCATCTTTCTCAAAGTTGCTTTGCTTTAGATGCTCCCAATGATTTCTTAACTCGCACGCGTGTCCCGGCTTTTGGATTAACTAGCAATTCTCAAGCCATACGACAAGCTAATGTGTTGTCCGAAGGGGCCGCGGGAGAGCTTCAGAATACGTACAGTTCATATTTAAGCGGCGCAGGAAGCCAAGCCTATGGCGCTGGCGCTGTAGCTAATAGAGTACAGACTTTGTTTCCTGCTGCTCTTTATGCAAGAAAGCAACAACTAACTACACCAACATCAGTTGTCTGTTCTAGTGGTATAAAAATTCCCGAAACAGGTTCACAGGCTTTTAGCAATTCCCCATTTAGAGCAGCAAGTCAGCGTGATATGTCGATGGCAGGTGAAGCAGTTTGGGAAGCGGGAACCCAAGCAGGAGTTGTCAGAAAGACTGGCAACAACAATATTAGCACATTTATGATTTCCCAAAGTTCGCCATGGTATAATGATTATACAGAATTTAATGCAGACTTGAAACTTAAATCCCAAGGATACTCAACAGTTCCAGAATTTATTATTAGCAATCATGTGACTGATTATCTAGAAACAGGAGTAATCAACAATGGCAAAACTGATACTTTTGAAATAGTTGGGACAGATACCAATAGCTCTACAGTAACAAATGGTACTGCCTCATTTTATATAGACTATTCAAACTCTGATTTTCTACAGCAGTTTATGAATATTAAAAATGAAACATTATTAAACGCAAAAGAAATAAAATTAGTTTGCAGCGCTGCAATTAAATTTGTACCGTACAAAGGGTTTTATCCTGCTGAGCGAACTCTTCAGTTAACTAACCAGTTTAAAAATGACTATATAGATGGACTCAGAGGATCCTGTAAAGGTGGGAGTGTTGGCGGCTCATCTTTAGAAAAAACAGCTACTGGCAACGCATTACTACATCTTTCCGGTGGTATGGCTAAGCCGCTACTTCAGCCGTTGTTTGCTCCTGGTATTTTATACAATACTATTAAATCCGGTTTAGCTGTTGATTGGCCAATTGTTGATTCACCAACTAAGTTTATTAAGCATTTTTACGGAAACCCAGACACAACGGATTTTAAGAATGCTTCCAACTGGGCCATCACACCTCGTACAGGCTCAACGCTTTATAGTCCTGGAATGGCAGGCTCTGGTGATAATACAGAATATGCAAGGTTGAATCTTAATAGAAACAAAACATTCTTCGACAGAAGACTGCCGTTTGAAACAATTATCTACCCAGAGAAATACATACGAGGAGTCGACTTATTCGATCTTGATAGTCACCCATCCAGCTCTATGCTTGACACAACTGCTTCATGGGATGGATCTCCAGGTCCCGCATATAGTTTAATGGCTCGAAACTTTTTTGGTGGTGTTGCAAGCTTTTACTTAGAGCAGTCTGCTTTTACACGATTAGAGTCTCAACCAGTTAGAGATGATATGGAATTTAGCTCTGGTGAAGTTTACATGGCTAGATTAAAAATATACCGTTCTATGACTGGCTCGCGTGATTATAGTCTTGAAAGTGGCTCATATAACTATTTTGGTGCTACCGGCAGCGCCGCCAATCGTGGCGCATTTACTAGATATGGGGCTTCTGCAGTTTCGCAAAGTTCAACATCCGATCAAGTTCTTTATATCGATGGTGCAAGTTATTCGCTTCCACAAGATCCTCAAAAATCAAACTATAGAGAAACTTTTACGATGTATAGTAGACCTTCTGCTTTCGGTCCAGATATCGCGGGCATTAGTTGTGGACATTATGCGTCAGCATCTTACTATTCATCTAGTGTTGGTGGCACAATTTACGATAGTTTTACTGGTCATAATCCGGCCTATACCCCTCCTTATTACGATGGTCAATCTTGGGTTGATTTTATATTTAGACCTAAAGGAAATACAAAATATAATCTCGCCAAGATTTTATCAGAAACCACAGCTTCATACTTAAGATTTGATGCAGGATATGTTAGCGGCGCACTAAGACAATCTTCGTCTATAGGCATAGGTGGCCCGGATTCTGTAGCGGGCGCATCAGGAGAACGCACACCACTCATTTTTACCAACAACGATCTTGTAAATCCAAGTGCAACAGTCACAATAGCTCCCTCTACTTATCCATTGATAAGCATTTATAGCGGAGTAAATATTAACAAAAATTCTATGCAAGCTAGCGCTAGCTTTAACTTGTTTGGTGTCGAGTCTGTTAATCTAACTGAGTTTGATAAATTTAATAATCCCCTATTAAGTAGAAATACAACAACTGCTCAAAAATGGATTATTGAGCCAAAATTTGAAACTCCAATGTTTAATTTTAATGATTTGGGTGTTCGGCAGCTAACAAGTTCGCAAATTTCAATGCCGACATTTGGATCCGCATCAGTACCGCGTGGAATGTGGCATCAATTTGGTATTATCGAGCCAGATACTGACAAGGGTGTTTTCATGGAAATCGGCGATATGCCTGCGTCTTGGTTAAAATATAATCATTTAGTTATTAACACTGGCAGTGTTTACAATCAGTTTGATGTAGAAGCCGGCTTGCAGGCTGCAAATAATGTAAAATCTCTTAGCTCATTACTTGGTTTTAATGCTACCGGAAATAAAGCTAGACTAGGTTCAGTAAAAAATGAACTAGTTGTAAAAGAAGCTGTTGTAGCGGTTCCGTATATTGTTGAATCTAGTACAGAAACTAGCAATAGCACGACCACAAATGAAAACTCTAAGCAGTTTATAAGCATCCCTCAAGAAAGATTTGAAGCTGCACTAAATAACTCAATTGGTAGCGCCACTGGTGACTCGCTTGAGGCTGCCGGATCTTCTATAAGAAGACAAATAGAAAAAATGAATAATTATATCATGCCTCCAGAGTTTGATTTTATCACTAATCGAGCTTTGCAGCCGATTGCTATGTACATTTTTGAGTTTGAGTTTTCATTCGATCAAGATGACTTAGCGTATATGTGGCAAAATCTATCACCACGAAATAGAAAATTTAGCTTGGATTACTCAGAAGTAGGACACGAGCTTCTTACTACTGAACTTTTGTCAGAAAGTAATCTTGAAAGCAATCAATATTTGCGCTGGATGGTTTTTAAAGTCAAGCAAAAATCACAAAGCGATTATTACGATTTTGTAACAACTCCAGCAGGCACCGTGCCAGCGTCTTTTGGAAAAGCGACTGAAGAGGCGGACACTGGGTACAATATTGCATACAACTGGCCCTACGATTATATGTCATTTATTGAAAGAATAAAAATTGATACTGAAATTTTGTATTATAGTGATGAAGAACGCTCACTTTCGTTGACTGAAGAAACTGATAGTGTTGCAGATACGAGTGAGGGCGCTATTGAAGAAGCAGCTGGTACTAACGTAGTATCCACTGTTTCTGCAACAAGAACAACATCTAGCCCAACAACCGTCGTAAGAGGTATAACGCGCACTGGAAATGATAGTGCAACAACCGCTGTAACAGAGATAACGCGCCCTGGAAATAGCAGAAACACTACTTATTAGAAGAGAATAAAATGGCAGTATTTTTAAATAAAAAAGAACAAGTTTATGATTTAAAGCTTACTTCTTATGGAAAAAGGCTTCTTTCTAATGGCAGATTTAAGCCAACATATTACGCTTTTTTTGATGATAATATATTGTATGACGGACAATATGCGGGTATTGTTGAATCTCAAAACGATATTCACAAACGAATCAAACAAGAAACACCTTATATTGAAGGCTTAGTTTTATTTCACAATATTGATTCTGATACTTCATTGGTAGGAGATACAGAAGACAGTGGTTTTACTTTTGATCTTCCGACAAGTTTTTTTCTGGGAGATATAGAGCCAACCGAGGTTCCGTTAAATAGAGAGTCTAAAAGATACGATCAGATGATCGGAGATGCTTTTTTAGACGGAGAAACAAATGTTGCTCCTGGTTGGAAAGTAGTTTCTTTAGACGGTGGACGTATTCTTTCTTCGTCACAAGAAGAAGTAAAAAACGATCAAACAATATTTAAAATTCCACAAATAAATATGGAACTTAACTACCAAAAAAGAATTGTCCCGTTTGAAGTTACAGATGTGCTTTTATCTGAAGATATTAGAGATTTTGTATATATGTCGAAACCCTTCAAAGACGGCCATTCTATACAGTTGGTTCCTGACAATTTAATGCTTTATATTGAAGAATTGAATACCGCACTTTTAACAGAAAACTTTGATATTGAAATTTTCGAAGTTATTTCCGGCTCAACTAGTGATACTCTTAAAAGAAAATATTTTCCAAACAATTACACAAGTATTAAAGGCGGCTTAATACCAGACAACTATCAGAATTTAGTAAGAGTTCAAGAATATTTTCCTGATCGCGGCGCGCCCATACCTTCGATTGTTACATCAGAAAATATCACCACTTCAAGCGTTAATCATTATTTTGTTATCAACAAAGATGAGTTTGTAGATCGAAATATTGCATGCCGATCACTAGACATATACAATAAAAAATCTTATTATATTGACATGGACTTTGATTGTGAAATGATGGATCCGGAACAAGAAAGAGCTTTTGTTGATATTTATGGAGAAGTTACGGAGCCTGAAATATGTCAATAGATTATGGAGAAAATATTAACTTAACGTTAGGAAGAAATTTACCAGTTTCATATATTGACAAAGTTAAAATATATTCTGATTATATGGAAATAACGCTGGCTGTGTATTTTAACTTGCCATTTGAAAAATCCATCAGAGATCACTTAAATAACCTTTCAGATATCAAATTCTATTGCTTGCCAATGTTAGAAGGTTATAGTTCGCGCGTTGACGCGTATAATGATGATTTTACTCTTCTTGACGCTAATGGGTTCTTATCGCCTGTAAAAAGAGTAATTTCTTCAAAAGAAAGTATACTAAAATACGTCCCGACAACATATGATACATTTATATTCCAACAAACACTGAATTTAGGAGGAGGAGATGTATTTTATGCAGATCAAACAATAGCACTTTTTCCAATGTATAGAGCTAACGCATGGTTAGCTGGAGAACAAGGGCACTGGGGACGAGAAAGAGAACTAACGGATTTTGAGCACGCAAGCACACAAATTGTAAATAATCAAAAAGTATATAAATATATTACAACATTTCCGATACGATATATAATTTGGGATGACTATTCTAGCTGGACTCCGAGCCTAGAATTTATAAACGCTTTAAAAGCTAATCTAAGCTTGTTTAGCTTTTCTTCAGCAATTGACTTAAACACTGATAACTTTTTTTCCGAAATACAAGCATCTATTTTAAGCAATACGGGCGCCGGTCAACTTTATAAAGCTTCAATATCTGGTGTTTCTCATCAGTCTATATTTGAAAATGGATCAGCCGTTGATGAACAAATTGTTTTGTATATGCTTGAAGATGAGTCTGCTTATTACAATATACCAATACAGGCTATCGATGGAACATTTTATACAACTGAAAATGTTACGCTTGAAATAATGACTAACTCATTTTCTCAATTTATTGGTTCTGTCGCAGAAGAAGATTTTCAACAAGCAATCAATAGCCTTGCTTACATAATCGCAACATACAAAGAATCACACGAACTTTTAATAAAATTGAATGAATATAGAGTTACTTTTTCAATGGGAACATCTAATACTTCATTAGGCACATGGTATAGAAATGTTTCAAATACTATTTTAAGACTCAATAGTCAAGTTAAAGAACAAGAATCTCTGCTGACTAGAGTTTTGATTTCAACGCCTGTTGTTGTTGATATGAGAGAACGTGGCGATATGAATAGTTGGAATGCTCCTGACTACTCAGAGATTGGAACATCTGACGAAAGTGATTATTTGCATGTTAAAAATATGATCATGCACAGAAACGGAGTTTTCGATAATCAAAATCCGGATTCTCAAGCTATAGAGTCGTTTGCCGATCAAGAATCATATGTTTCGTTTGATGAAGGGTTTGTTTTGTTTGATTATGAAAAAGCAATCAAAACTAAAAGTGTATTATCAAAAGTTTTTGATATTGAAAAAATAGAACAGTTTTTTGGAAAATCCGTAACTAATGAACATTTTAAACTTGATAATATTAAACTTTTTAGATATCAATGGGACTTTAGTGTGCCAACTACATTTGAAGGCAATGGTGTTCCAGCCTCTGGTGTATCATTGTTACTTGCGCATACCACTACCTACGCTAGCGCTTTAGAAGACACATACCCAGGGTTTGAAAGCTCATATCTCTATAATTACGATGGCGAACTAAACGAATCTGTAAAAACATCTTTTCCTTTGACCTATTCAGAGCCTACTGTATCCACAGTAACTTATCATCCAAAACTATTATTAAGAAATTTTAACACTGCTTATGGTCTTGGTGATTACAGAATGATGTGCTTTCAAACAAGTCATATTTTAGGTAGCGACGGCGGATATCATTTAAGCAACAGAGATAATGATTTTTTCTATATGGAAGTAGATTGTTATGATTACACAAAACAAATATATGATAAACTTTTGTTAGAATATGTAAAATATGGATTTGATTTATCTAGATATCTCGGCTCCGCAAGAGAGTTTTGTAGTTATAATAATATTGATGAAAAATTTAATGATTTTTTCGCTGTAGCAATGAACGATCAATATCCAGATTTAACAACAGCGCCGTGGATCATTGCGCCGCTTTTATATAATTTTCATCTAGATTTATTGCATAACATTTGGGGCGGAGATAGAGATACAATTATTTTAGAGTCTGTTAAAATTAGCGAATTTTTATCTCCTGAATCCGGAAATTTAACATATTTAGAAAACTTTAGAGATAGATATAATGTCTTATATAGAGATCACTATTCAAATACCGGAGGAGGCCCAGTTCATGCGATTATGGAATCATATTCAGATACTGAAGAAGTTACCTTGGGTGGTTCAGGAAATATTTTTTACCCTCTTCCAGATGTAGATTTCCAAAACTTGGTGCAGACCTACACTACCGAAGATTATATGAGGTCATTAATCCAAGATTATTATGATAAAATGTGGGAATCCATCAAACATTATATGAATCAAATAATGTCGGCCGGCGGTGATGATGGAGACGATATTGATGAACTTTTTGGCGCTTTGTTTGTAACTGATAGCCGCCGAAGTGATGAAATTGGAGTTTTTCCCGCTGTTTATGAAATATTATCTACTTATGACGCGATAGAAGCTAATACTGTTTACCAAAACGATATTGATTCACAAACAGCTAGCGTTACTAGTATTACTTTTAGAAAAGTGGCTGAATATTTTGCTTCAGAAAGATTGGTTGCAAATACTTTAAAAGCAAGTGATGCCATTGATATATTTAATCAATCCGGCCAAAGTCAATACGCCACTGACGGCGAGGGCTATACGACTGGAGATCCGCCAGATGAGGAGCCTGGCTCAACAATCATGGTTGTTGGCGATATTCTATTGAATTATTTTAAATTACGAAAAGGTTCAGATGTGGGTTCAGATGAAGTAAGTATGAAAACATTTGTAGAAAATGTTTTTGAAAATGTAATGTAATGTCTTAATATTTTAAATAAGGGGAGCTGCAATGCCTATAAATACTTTTACAAAATCAGATCTTAAAAATAAAGATTTTACAGCCGAATACACAATAAAAAGAAATAAAAGAACAATAAGCGGAAATGTAGTAGACGGCGCACAAACTGAGTCAGCAAAAATTTTAAAGTCGATGGAGTTTTTTCATACAAATGGCACTGTAGAGCCACAAAATAGTACTGTAGACGTTAATGAAAAAGCTCGCAAAATGATTGAGTGCCTTGGTCTTTCATTTGTTAAACCTGATGGAGACTCTAAATATTCATTGTTAAATGGAATGAGAGATAAAGGAAATATTTTAACTAATCCAAACATTTCTGATATTAATAAATTAAAAACATTAGAATCTAAAAAAATAGCGGCGATTGATAAGTTTCCAGACACCAGTGATGCTTTTTATGTTCTTGATGAAAATCCATCACAAGCTGTACAACAATTAAACGATCATGCAAAAATGAAAAATCAACATCAAAATAATATTAGCTTAGCCGCTGCTTTTTATGAAATAAATGTAGTTAATACTAGTGAAAAAACTCTAAAACAGTTTAAAAAATAGGAGATTTTTATGGGAATAACTTACGATCCTGGAAATGTAACCAAAGGTGATTTAGCGCGTTCTGACTATGGGAGTGCAGGAGAAGAAGAGCTGACTCCTGCGGCTTTACAAGAAATAATCGAAGAACAAATCATTGGTGATGGTAGCATTGGAATCATAACATCTATTAATGGCTATTCTAATGGATATTATGAAAATCCAGATTTTGTTGTTTTATATGATTATGCCGATTCAACAATCGATAATCTTGGAGATAATGATGTTGCGATTGTAATTGAAAGCTATCCTTATATATCTCTTTATGATACTAGTAATGAATTTATCGATCTTTTCGGCACCATGAGCGATTTTGGCGAACCGGCAATAGAAAAAGAAGAACCAAGCTCATTTCCATACGAATATTCAGCATCTTATTCCGCAAACGAGATAAGTGGCTTTAAAGAAAGATTTGGCTTTACAAATACTTTTAGCGACTCTATTTATGATACTGCTATTAAATCGATGGCCCAAGAAGTTATTCAATCTTATAGTATTAGAAGATATATTTTTAAACAAATAAGACCTGAAAGACTTTCACAAAACAATTTTTCCTCTATGGCGCGAACTCAAGCCTTAATGTCTTTTTATACTAGTTCTGCCGACACTCCACGATTAGGTTATTAATATGGAATCATCACCCACCAGAGATCACACATTTGTTTCATCTGAACTTATAAGTGGCTCAAATGATTTTCTTAGAAATCATCTTCAAGGATGTTATTCAATAGTTGAAGATGAAAACTCTTCGGAACTATCCTTTACAGAATTTGAAGGATATGTTTTTTCGCAAGGTGATGTAATAGCTTCTGAATATAACAGCGTTGTAGCAGCTGTGCATGCACCAGAAATAGCCACCACTGGTAGTTCGCTAGTTATTTTTCCTACAATAAAGATACCATATAGAATAGTAGGAAACACTGATAATATGGTAGATGATGAAATGTGGCGCGCCAAATTATTAGGTGGAGTCTATGGAACAGCTTCGTATGAAGGTGTTTTAAACGATGGCACCTTTAACTCATCTAGATGGTCTTTGAGTTTGCCTTATGAGCTTTTAGATTTAAAAGCTGTAGTAAACGAGGAACATGCAAACTATGAATCTTGTGTAATCTCATATGAATATAATTATTATTTTCCTGAATATCAAGAACATGTTGATGAGTTAAGTAGTGAAATGTATATACCGAATTTTTATGATATGCTTATATATCCGGAAAGATCTGGACTTATGAATGAAAACATGAGAAATTTTATAAGCGTAGAAGATACAGCGTTTTATGAAAAAGTATTATTTGAACCACAAAGAACAAAATATATTCCTCTGTATGATTTGTCAGATAATGCTGCAGCCAGCAGAACTGTGTATATGGATAAAACAATAAACTTTAAAAGCTATGTAACGTCATCTGTTGTTCCCAATGCTCTTTCTAGCTCAACAGAAAGATATCTAGATGAGGCTGGTCAAAATTTATTATTTAGTTCAAACTCCCAACACTTGCTATTTGATAAATCTATTACCAATAATGTTTCTAAAACTATTCCGTTTATGACCAAACTAACAATTCCAGTTAGCATGGAAAATGATTTGTCACAGTTAATTCAAGAATCCGGATATTCAGAACACTTATTAGCAGCTATTAAAAATGTTTTTGTTAATGGTATTCCTGAGTCCTACTCATATGCCATACAGGAACAAAAAGTTGCTTTTGATTCTAATGACAATATATCAAATATTTCAAATGTTAGTAACTTGCCACTTAATGGTGTGAACTTTTATGATTTGATCTTAGGAACACTTCAAAACGCTGATATCGAAAATCCTTTAAATTTTAAAATGATGGGCGGTTTAGATTCTGTTCGTGAAGAATTAATTAATCGTTTAGGTTTCTATAGATATCATCACACATTACCGGCCTTAAGGATGCTGAATTCTTTAAACGATTATTTGGTTTCAAGTGGGTTATTTTTATCTGAGACGTATCTTGGTGATGGAAAAATGCATTTGTCAGAGATGTTAAATTTGGCAAATCAAAAAAGCCATTCTAGCGTAGTAGCTTACAGAGTTTCTAAATCAAAAAATATTAATGGAAATATGACACCGATACAAAATTTTATTTTTTATAATGGAGAGAATATATCTAATGCTTCTGATGATTTAAATAAGTTAGTATTCTATGATTCCCAAGTCAAGTACGGAGAGACATATCAATATGATGTATATGCATATGTAATGATAATATCTATGGACTATAGATATTCTGACATCCGCCTTACCAAACAGCTAGCAGCCCCCAGTGATCTTAGTGACGACTACTGTTTGCAATTTTATGATTCAAAAACTTTTGAACCAGCTGCTGAACTTTTTGGTCCAGCGCTACATGATTCTTCTTTGTGGGAATTCGAAAGCTCTGTTATTTCAGGCTCGTTCATTGAAAATACTCTTATTAGCTCAGAGCATCCATATATGGCAGACTTTAACTTATCTTTTGAGCCGTCAGTAAGATTAATAGAAGTACCAGTTTTAACAAAGCCTATAACTGTTCTTGATAGTCCTCCATCGGCTATTGATATAACCCCATTTCAAAGAATGAACAACTCGCAAATTATTGGCTTTTATGCTCAGCATGAATCTTATGCGCCTGCAAAAATGTCAGAGCCGTTAGCGTCATCAGAAATTGTATATGCTCAAAATTATTCAATATCTAATAATTTGTTGTTTGATGATAAAGTACCGAATAGAAGCGTGTCGAAGCCAATAGCTGTAAGAATTTATAGAATGACCACAAGACCACAAACCATAACTGATTTTAGTCAACATTTTATCAAAGAAAAAACACTAGATATCAAAGGCTCAAGTTTTAAAATGTCTAACTGCTTTTATGAAGAAAAAGTACCAACAAACCAAAAAATTTATTATCTATTTAAGTTTATTAATGAAAATGAAGTTGTAGGGCATGGCAAAACAATATATGAATGTGAGCTAAAAGACGATGGTGGCTATAAATATGCACTGTTTAATACACTTACAGAGTCTGATTTGGCATCGCCGACGACAACTGAACCTTCGACCCCGTTTAAAAAATTAATACAGTTTTTGCCGATAACTGCTCAAGTTACAATGGATGACACAAATATTGATTATGAAAAAAACGCTCATGAAGAATATGATAATTTCGTTGTGGGACAAACAAGTGATTCAATATTTGGAAAAAAATTCAAATTTCGCTTAACATCTCGCAAAACAGGTGAAAAAATAGATATAAATGTGGTTTATAATGTTAAAGATATATAATTATTAGAGATACAAAATGGCTTTTCAAGACAATTCAGGAAATATTATATTAGACGCAGTTCTTACGGACATTGGACGTAAAAGAATGTCTCAGGGAAATTTTGTGATCAAAAAGTTTGCATTGGGTGATGATGAAATAGACTATACGCTTTTTGACGCCAATAACCCTGCCGGCCTACAGGCAAATATTGATTCGACTCCTATAATGGAAGCCTTTGGATCTCAGTACTCAAATATAAATTATGGATTGTTGAATTTTGAAAGTGATGACATTCTGTTTATTCCACAGCTGGAAAAAAACACATTATTGGAAGATAGTGTTAAACTTCATCCATTGGGCACTGGAAGCTTTTTCATGGCCGCAAATCAACAAACATCTAAAAAAATAAAAGAATCTTTAGGAACTAAAAAATTTCATTTAATAAATGATTCTTTAACGCAAAATAAAATTTATGTTGAGTCTGGGATACAAGAAGCTAAAGGATATCCCGTTCCAGACGATGCTTTGGGCCGCGATAGATTTATACTTAATTTAAACTTATTAGATAGGTATTTGATTTTTTCAGTCGATAGTAGATTTTTTGAAAAAATATTGGTTTCTCATCCTGATTCATATTTTTATAATGATTCAGGAAATAATCTGTATTCTAGCTTTGAGCCCTTAAAAGAATCAGTTCATACATCTTTAGAAAGCGGAATAGACAACTATAACTCATACATAGGAGTTGCAGCGCACAATAAGATTTTTCAAAATGAAACAGGATTAACTACCTCTTATTCTGTGTTCAATGGTCCAAGAGGCTCAATTGCTGCATTTAACTTAAAACTTTTCAACGAACTAACAAATGATTCAAACACAAGCCCGGATCAAAAATATTCAATTTTTGGACAAACTGATCAATTAATCTTAGGAGGCTCTAATAAATTTGACGTTATAGCAACTTCTATTTATGTCCAGGGCGCATCTTCAATGTCTACATTGACAATACCAATTAAAATTTTAAGATATAGTGGAACATAAACTTGATAACTTTATGGAAAACAAATAAAATATTTACTATTTATGTAAAGAGAGGAATAATAAATGGCTTTTTTAGATAATTCAGGCGACATCATCTTGGATGCAGTTTTAACCGAGACTGGGCGCAAAAGAATGGCAGATGGCAATTTTAGTATTTCAAAGTTTGCCGTTGGCGATGATGAAATAAACTATACGCTATATGACAAAAATCACGCATCAGGATCTGCATACTATGATTTAGAAATCATGCAGACTCCCGTTTTCCAACCACTTACAACAACCGCAGCCGCTATTAACTATGGATTATTGTCTTTTAGTAATAATGAAATTTTATATATGCCATCTGGAATTGTTAATGAATTGGTTGATCAGTCTCTCAATGCGACTAGCAGTGTTTTTTACGTAGCTGTAAATGCTTCAACAAAAACCAAACTAATGACTGATTTTGGAGGCACTACGGCTGGTGCTCCGTATGTGATTCAAGCTGGTAATAATAACTCGCGCAATATTCTTTTTGAGATCGGGTTAGATACAGCCGATATTTCTGCAACTGCCAATAATCGCCTAACATATCTTACAAATTTAAATCTTGTTGATGATCAAGTCGTTGTTTCAGCTGATAATAAGTTTATTAACGGAGTCATGCAGATTACTAGAAATTCAGTTTTTCAAAACGATTCCAACAATACATTAACAGCAAGAATTAATGTTGAAGGTGTGGCAGCAGCAACAGCGGCCAAAAATATGAGCGGCTTCAATGAATACACATGTAGGACAATTTCAAACTTGATTTATTTGCCAGACACAAATACTGCAACAACTATATCGGCAATTACTGGCCCACGTGCCGTCATAGGTGCTCTTAATGTTTCCGTTGTAGCCGAGCTATCAACAGAAGCAGGAGGAACACGTTCCAGCATGTATAGCGATTATGGAAGATTAAATCAAACAGTTGCAGCCGGAAGCTCAAATACTTATGATCTTATTGATACTATGATTTACATAGCAGGGGCCACTACGGGTACGACTTTACAAATTCCCATAAGATTGGCAAGATCAACAAATTAAAGAATCGGAGACCTTAAATGCCTTACAATTATGAACCAATAGATACAAACACAGACGTTACTACAACTACGACTCTGCTGCATGAATCGATACCGCTTACAGGATCGATTGTTAGCGGAACTTATGGAACCTATCCAAATGGCGGAAACATTAAAAACTATACACATGGAATGTTTCAGTCTGTTTACGATTATCCGTATCTTAGTTCGTCAGCTAACCACATTTTTGATATTACGTGTGGGTATGATGAGAGTTCAGCTCTTTCTGGCTCGTCAAACCGCGTACAACAGAAAAAGAAAATTAATCTATACAATCAGTTTGCTCAAGTTTTATTAGGCTATACAGGCTCTAATAACGTGGTTGAAATCTTTGAATCAGATTTAGATTATGGAGATAACAATAACCAAATGAAAGAAGTAATCATGATTGATTTTGCTCGTTTATTGACAAAAGATCAGATTAAGCCGGGAACTTTCAGTATGGTTTTTGGAACCGGTTCGTGGAGTGGCTCTTTTAATAGAATGGAGGGAGGTAAATCAGCCCTAGTTACACTAACTGATAAATCGGCTTCTGCTTCTGGAACAAACACTAAAAATACGCTGGGCGGCGATTATGGCGTTTTGTATGCCTCTGGCTCGAATGATGTTGGTCCGCGCTCTGGCTACCAAGGGGTTTCCCATACACGCGGTTTTGGAGTTGTTTTCTACCAGGCTGGAATTGCAATCCTTACTAGTTCTATTTTTAGTATGCAAGGTTCAGGCTCTGGCGTTAATCTTGCAGATTTTTATGTGCACCCAACTTTAGGAAATCAGACAATCAATCAAGCACTAACCGGCACCTCAATATCGGGTGCTTGCGATGCGATTCGACACCGGCTGTATAACATTTCATTCAACAACACAACAGAAATTAATTCAAAGATTTATTTCTGCCGTGTGCCTCATAACAAATATAACTATAGTGCCAACCCAACATACGTGTCCGGAAGTAAAATTATTGTTAAATCCGTAGCGTCCGATAGTCCTGTTTCTTATATCACGACAATCGGCCTGTACAATACCAGCAACGAGTTACTAGCCGTAGCCAAGCTGTCCGAACCATTAAGAAAGGATCCAACAAACGATATAACTATCCGCGTCCGATTGGATTATTAAAATGTCTCTTAAAAAATTTGGGGATCAAGATGTCTTTTTAAACACTATGAAGGCATATCCCCGAGTTTATTTTACTATATACGACGGTGATATTTATTATAACGGTATTCCTAATCAGTCTGGTACAATGACCATGTACAAGACTGGTGGAGTTGCAGATATTCGATCAAACTTAGAAATGGGTACGACTGCCAGCTCAGGATTTTTAAGCCTTTATGAATATAATATTGATAGGCCCGATGTTTTTACTGGGCGCACAGTTGGCGCATTTGAAGTTAAAGATAGGGGAATAATCTATCCCTTCATTACAAAAGATAGTGCGCGCTCAAGTTTCAGAACTGCGACCGGATTCCAAGCTACAGATACAACAACATATCAAAATGAATTCGCCTATGCTGATGTTATTACAGGTTCTTATCCTCTTAAAGCTTCGATAACAAGAGAGTATATTGCAACACCGTCTTCTTCAGCAGGCACATACAATAGCCACTATATGGCGCTCCGTAATAGATTAAATTTTTATGAAGCTCGTAGCTCACATTATGCAGTGAAATCTTCAACGTGGCCAACTTCTGGATGGAATAAAAATCTTCAAGCTTTAAACTTGGTGTCTGTACCGAGTATATTTTATGGAACAAAAATAAAGCCAGGAACTGTATCGCTAAAATTTTATTACAGCGGTTCACTAATCGGAGAACTTCAAGATACACGTCAGAATGGCGAGCTAATCCAAATGACTTCCGGCTCAAGCGCTGGCAACCCTACTAACGGTCATAGTGGCTCTGTGGCCGGCGTAGTTTTATATGATGAGGGATTCTTTCTTTTAACTGGCTCCTGGGGCTTAAATGGAGAATCAGTCACATTTCGTCCTGGTGGCGGAGCCAATGTTCCTAGATGGGTAGATTTTGCTGCTGGCGCACAAGATGGTGCAAATACTCGAACAACAGCAGCAACTTTTTCAAGTGCTTCGTTTGACATTTCTTTTAAAGGGCATACCGAGACACAAGTTATGACAATGTTTGCGCATGCTAAACGTGGTCAAGTTAATTATTCAAACAACCCAACCTTTCTAACATATGGACAAGCTAGGGTTGCTTTTTCTTCATCAGCTGTATACGAAGAATCCTCTGATATTATAATAAAAAATACAGTTAGCTCTAGTCATGTTGGGTACAATGCTCCCTTTAAAAGACAAGTTTATATTTCGCGAATCGGCATTTATGATGATAAAAAGAATTTAATCGGTATCGCCACCTTAGCTAATCCTGTATTAAAAGAAGATGACAGAGATTATGCATTTAAAATAAAATTAGACATATAGTATAATATTAGTATGATATTAGGAATAGACGTATCGACCAGCATTACTGGTTTTGCTGTTGTCGCCGAAGGCGAAATTGTTTTTTATGACTCTGTTGATTTGCGTAAGTATAAAAACTTATTTGAGAAAGCAGAAAGAATAAAAGAAGCGATTTTTAATTTATTTGACAATTATCAATTTTCTCGCGAAGACGACCATTGGATGGAAGCAGAATCAGATCATCCAATTTCACACATTTATATTGAACAATCTCTTCATATGTTTATGGGCGGCAAGTCATCTGCAAAAACCCTGTCAACATTAACCCGGTTTAACGGCATAGTGTCGTGGCTTGTATATGAGATGTTCAACATGGAGCCCAAGTTTATCGGCTCAACATCAGCCCGTAAGCATGCCGGCATTAAAGTTCCGAGAGGACAAAAAGCAAAACAAGTTGTTTTACAATATTTGCTTGACAACGAGCCCGCTTTCAAGATAGAATACACAAAGCACGGAAATCCGAAACCTGAATCGTATGATCGTGCGGACGCAATTGTTATAGCAAAAGCAGGGTGGGCGATTGAACAAGCAAGCAGCGAAGAAGATACTAAATGAAGCTTTAGGACGAGGGCGAGATCATGGTTCGGAAATTCTTTACAAATGCCCGAAGTGTGGTCACCACAAATCTAAGCTTTCTGTTAACGTGTTTAAAAATGTATTTAAGTGTTGGATTTGTGATTATCGCGGCAGGTCTATTAGGCGTCTTATTAGGTCTTTTGGTACCTATACTCAACTACAGAAATGGGACCAAATATTCGGTAGGGAAGATCTGGAAAGATTTGATGATCTCTTTACTGAGAGAAGCGTGGAG
>MDSZ01156088.1_pt1 | contig 25233 bp, 15 predicted proteins | sample 811201 | NCBI WGS metagenome assembly MDSZ01 (sample SAMN05326647, study PRJNA326480) | marine metagenome | isolation source: seawater | place: Indian Ocean: North | collected 2010
CCCTTTGATGGGCCCGGACCCTAAATTGATTTTTTTCACGTCACTTGATTCGCTGACTTCTTCAAAATTTTAGTACTATTTTAGATGTTAATACTACATGAGTTGAATTTAATTTATAGTTCACGTCAGGCTCTGTTTTAGGCGATCACGTCACATCATCCTTGCCATCCTGGCTTGTTTTATTGGATTTCGATCTGCTAGCTTAAATCGATCATGTTTTGATACGCACTCTTTAAGGTTTTTCGTTCGACTAATGTTTGCTTTGTATTTTTAATATCTTAAGGCACTATATTACTACTTCCGCTGAATTTATCCCATTTGTCTCAGAAGGTTCTTTCTGAAGAAGTAGCTCTTCGAGCTGTCTTGCCGATACGGCAACACTCAGTTTCCGTCTGGCGTGTTTTTCGCCGTTCTGGGCTAACTGACGCAAGGTCAATGGGTTTTGGCAGAGGAAGTTAAGACGTTCGGCCAGCTCCTGGGCATTGCCTGCTTGAAAACCCAGACCATTTTGCTTGTCTTCGAATAGCTCGGCTGCCCCGCCCACTCCGCTGCTCACTAGCACTAGCCCGCTTGCCATAGCCTCTGCACCCACGATTCCGAAGGCCTCTGGATGAATTGAAGGAAATACGCAAACGTGATGCAATCGAAAACATCTTGCCAAGCTCGTACGATTTAGCTGTCCGGTGAAGCGCACACCGTCGACCCCATTTTGCTGCAGCAACGCCTCCAGCTTCTCTCGATAACCGCTCTGGAAGTTGCTGCCAGCTAAGTGACCTTCAACCACGATGCCCCATTGCTTAAGAATCACCAGGGCCTGAATCAGAGTGTGTGCGCCTTTGCTGCCCATTAGCAATCCCGCAAAACACACTTTCAAAGGGTGTCGTTTGCTGCCCAGAGGCTGGCTCTTTACGTTTTCATCTAATGGGGATGGCAGTTGTCGGCCAGTCGCAGCGGCGCCGAAGAGGTCGCTGCGCATCCCCGGATACACCACTGGGATCTCACTAACGCCGCTTCTGCTGTAGTTCCCTAGACCACTCTTTCTCAGGGCCTGGCTCACTGCACGGCTTGCAGCCACCAGCTGGTAATGACGGCTAGTCGGCTGCTGTTGGGGGTGGAAGGGGGCATTCATGAACCCGATGTGATGCAGCACTGGTACACCATGCTTGAGCAGTGGATTGAGCACCTCCACCCCGAGCAAGTCGATGTTGCCCAGCAGCACCCCGTCGAAGGGGCCCGCGCTCTTCCAGAGCTCATCGATGGTGGCTGCATTCGCTGCGTTGATTGACTGCACTGCGGCTTTATCCGCGAGTGGTTTCACCCCCCCCTCGTAGCTCCCTTTGAGGAGCAGGTCCCGGGCGACCCGCTCGCCTGAGGGGCCCTCCAGGGAGGGTGGGCCTAGGTGCGCTGTGTCGCTGGTCAATACCTGAATGTGATGGTCCCGTTGCTGCAACCCCCATGCGAAATCCGCCATGCAACGTCCATAGCCGCCCAGTTCCTGTGGGGGATAGAGATTGGTCAGAATGAGTAGCTTCATGGTTTTACACCCTTTCTCCAGCGTGCGGCCATTGATCGAATCACGGCTGACCAGTCGCCATTGGCTGGCTGGCGGAACAGGCGTAGGCTCGGGTACCAGGGGGTGTGCTCTCCCTCAAGACCCCAGCGCCATTCCGGCACCAACCGCAGTGCTACCCAGGTTGGGATGCCAAGGGCGCCGGCCAGATGCACCACTCCGCTGTCGGCACTGATCACTAGATCGCAGTTGGCCAACACGGATGCGGTATCAATGAAGTCCATGCTGGCACTTACATCTCTTTGGCCCGCGACAAACGGCATGTCGGCATCGAGGCGCAGCTGTTCGCTGCCGGCTCCCTTTTGCACGCTTACAAACTCCACTGCTTCGAGATCTTTGAGGTCTCTAAGTGCTGCGAAAGGCATTGAGCGGCCCTGAGAGTAAAGCGAGCCCTCATGGCGTGGGTTGCCTTGCCAGTGCAGGCCGATCAGCCGATGGCCAGGCTGTCGCTTCAGTTTCCTCCGCCAGCCCTCTATCACTTCGAAAGGCAGCGTCAGGTATGACTCACGTCGTCTAAGAGTGGTTGGATCGAGATGCCAGCGGGAGGGCAGACTCATCAGCGGGCACCAGAGGCTGCCAGGTGAGTTCAGAAGCCCCTCTTTGACTTCACATGTCACCTGATCAAAACCGCTGTATTGAAGAAGCAGCGGCACCAGGGGCTTTTGGCAGAAGAGCGTGATCGGGCAGCCAAGATGCTCCTGCAGGTCCAAGCCCAGCCGGCAGAACATCAACGTATCTCCAAGACCCTGTTCTGCTACGAGGATGAGTCGCTTCAGCGGGCGTGAGTCCGAGATACCCTTCCAGGGCTGACCGCAGCGTTCGCGAAAGAAGCGATGATCGTCTTCGTTTAGGCGGTGCTCGTAACAGCGCCAGCCTTCACGGAATGATCCAGCTAGCAGCAGATCCTGGGCCAGATTGCGCTGAGCAGACTGCGTCACCAGCGCATTTCCCGCTCCGTAATGTAAAGCGAGGCGGTAGGCGCGTATGGCAGCATCGGGGCGGGCCTGTTGATGCAGAGCCAGGCCGAGGTTGAAGTATCCGGCTCCCAGCAGTGGTTCAAGTTGTAGCCCCTTGTTGATAAGGGTCTGGGCTTGTGAAGGATCTTGCTCCAGCAGGGGTTTTGAGCTGTTGATCCACCCGGCGGCCGTTAATTTGTTCGGCAGTAACGCCTGCTGATGCGGATCCTTATTGCGATTGTTCATCACTGGAATCCCGGGGGGAGCGGTCGCCATCAGTCATTGCGTCCGGATCCGCAGCCGCGCATCCAGGCTTTACGTGAGCAAATTCTTGCGCTTTCAAGGCTCGGCAGTCGTCAATTGCATCTGGATATTGCTGATCAAGCTGCTTATGCGGCAAATACTGATCATCGCCATGAGATTGATCTGCACCTGGTCACCGATGGCAGCCACCACGTGTTGGATCAGCTCGATGTGCACTGCCGCCAACGGCTCACTCATGTGCCAACGGTGCCTTCCGATTCCTTGCATCTTGGCTTCGAGGCTCAGCGACACCTGGCTTCTCAACTCGATGCGGGTTACGAACTCATGGCCTATTTCGAAGATGATCTGATCATCCACGACCCGCTTTTTTTTCACAAGATCCATCGGTTTGTTGACCTCGCAGGACCTGAGAGTGTTCTACTTCCTCAGCGTTTCGAGGTGCTGCCTGTCCCCGCCCGGATTGACAAGCTTTATATCGATGGAGTGTTGCCGGCAGACCAGTTGCAGCAATTTGTGAGCGATCCCATGCCTCCATTGCACCTGGATGACCCTCTTTTGGGTGATGTGACTTTCGAGTCACCCCGAAATCCCCACGCTGGATGTTTTGTTCTGCGCTCTGAACAGCTTCTTCATTGGTCCAAACAGACCTGGTGGCTTGATAACGATTGCACCTTTATCTCTCCGCTGGAGAGTGCTGCGACATTGGGATTGCTCAAAACCTTCAAGCTCTACAAGCCCGCGTATGCCTCAGCTGCATTCCTAGAGGCACAACATTGGGGCACCAGTTTTCTTAGCCTGATGTCTCAGGCAAAGCCCTTCCGACCACATGCCAATGGCTGAGGCGCAGGGGTGCCAACTTGTTTGGGGGTGCGAACCAAATCGCCAGCTCGAGCAGGGCTGGCTATTGGGGTTATTGGAACCGGCACGGCAACTGTTCTGGCCGAAGGAGGCTGGTTCCCATGCATTCCCTCAGCTGGATAGTTCCATGCCCACTGTGCTTGTGGAATCCGGTTTGCTTCTGCTGCAGCGCAACCCAGATCCTGCACATTTGCAACAGCAGGCTCAGTTGCGCCGCCAGCGTTTTGCACATCTTGGTGCCAATGGACCTTTTGCCTTGATCCATCTCAGTGATGAAGAGGGGCTCGATGCCGATGAGCTCTACCCTCTGCTGCCCCCTTACACTGTTGTTTGGCGTAATTTCCCCTATCCGCGTTTCCAGGGGCGGCCTGGACTACACGCTTTTCCGATCGGGCCTAGGGCCGAGTTTCTTTCCCCCATTTTGCAGGCTCCCGCTTTCACCCCTGCCTCCCGTCGCCTTTTTCCTTGGGCGTTTATGGGCACGCTCTGGGCTAGCGGTTCCCGCACCTTGGCCGCTTCCTTGTTTTTAAGGTCCTTGCCCAACGGATTTTTCTTCGGAGGGAAGCGTTTTGGTCAAGGTCTACCGCTACCGCACTACCGAAAACAGTTAATGCAAAGCGCTTTTGCTCTTTGTCCGGAGGGTGATCGTCATCTCGACACCTTCCGTTTGTATGAAAGCTTGCAGGCTGGTTGTATCCCGGTCGTGGTTGATCAGAGATCCATGGCACTACCAATGCTTGGTTCCACTCCGCCTTTTCCTGTGTGGTCTAGTTGGCAGGAGGCCCTCGTGTGGGTTCAGGGCTTATTGGATAAGCCTGAGGAGCTGGATTCCACTCAGTCTTCGGTGCGGCTCTGGTGGCGGACGCGTTGTATAGAGCTGCGCACTGCAATGCGCCACACTTTGATTCAAAGTCACGCCGGAAAGCTGTAGTTGTGCGTCTGCTTCTAATTCATCAAAATTTTCCGGGGCAGTTCCGTCAACTGGCTCCTTACTTGCTTCAGCAAGGGCATGAGTTAGTTGCGATCTGCTCGCATCCCAGACCTGTCCCACTACCAATTCGAATTCTTCGGTACAACCCACCCACTAAATCCGAAGGATTGACACATTTTGGCGCGACAATTTGGGAGGAAGGGTTGCATCGAGCTGAAGCAGTTGCAAGGTGCGTGGATGGCTTGCTTAAAGAGGGTTGGAAGCCTGACTGCATCCTTGCCCATAGCGGCTGGGGCGAAACCATTGCTTTGCCTGAATTTCTTGCCGATGTCCCTCAGGTGATTTGGCCAGAACTTTGGGTTCAGCCCGAGCATGGGGGGCATGGTGTTGACCCCCTTAAACCTTCAGTGGACCTTGATCACAAGTTGTACCAGGTTGGTCGCCACACCCTCACGCGCGTTGCCTTAGATAGTGCCCATTCCTGGATTCTTTCCACCCGTCATCAGGCCAACAGCCTTCCTCCTGAATTTCAGGGTCGTCGACTGCATGTTGTACATGAGGGGATTGATACCACGATTGCCCGTCCCAATCCCAACATTTCCTATGAGGTGCGAGGTGTCACCATCGATCGTTCTGTGCCAACGATCACATTTGTCAATCGCAATCTGGAGCGCCTGCGAGGCTTCGACATGTTTATGCGGGCACTCCCCAGGATCCAGCGGGTTCACAGACAGGTGCGGGTGCTGATCGTGGGCGACAACGAACCGGGCTATGCCGGAAGCACAACGGGGGGGCGACCATTGCGGGAGGTGATGTTGGAGGAATTGTCCGGACAGCTCGATATCGAGCGGATTCATTTCCTTGGAAGGATTCCTCATCCCCAGCTGATGGCTGTGCTCCAGGCCAGCTGGGTGCATGTTTATCTGAGTTACCCTTTTGTCTTGAGCTGGAGCGCGCTTGAGGCCATGGCCTGTGGTTGCTGCATGGTGGGCAGCCAGGGCATGCCGGTAGCTGAGGTGATACAAGACGGTGTGCAAGGCCTACTGGTGCCCATGGACGATTCTGAACGACTCGCCCAGCGGGTGATTGGCCTTCTGGAGCGGCCGGATCTGCGCCGGAGGCTTGGTGAAGCAGCCCGCCAAGAAGCCTTGCGCTGGGATCAGAATGTGACCCTGCCCAAAATCGGTGCAGTAATTGAAGAGGCGATGTGCTCATGACTATCAAGCTTTCCCCCTGGAGGCGACTGCGTCATGGATTGATTCGCACCCGTTGGCGCCGATGGTTACTCCCCTTGATTTGCAGTATTCCCTATTTGATGTCCCTTCTATGGTTGCTTCTTATCGGTGAAGCTTGGATTGCCCAGGTCCTGCTTGCTCCGCTGTTGATGGCAGTTGTGCTCGGTTCGCTGAGCTTCTGGTTGGCACGTCAGGAGTTCAGACATTGAAGCCTTTATGGGTAGAGTGCTCAGATCAAGGAATTTTTTCGATAGTGACCATTCCCCAGCAAGGTTGGCAGATGTCCACGGCTTTGGGGACTGATCAGCGTGATGCCGTCATTGCTTTCTGGCTAGCGGCGCCCATGGATCAGCTCGAGGCCTTATGGAATGGTGGATTCGGTTCCCTTACAAGGGAGATGGTGAAGAAGCTCACTGAGCAAACTGTCTTCTCTCAGGATCAAATTGCTTTAAGGCAAGCACTTAATAAGCGGATTGGTGATCTTGGCCTTACACAGCCCTTGGCTCATCAGTTTCTGTTAGCGGTATTTTTGTTGTCGCCTCCTGGATTGCTCAAGGTGGCTGATGCTGAGAGACAGTTGCCAGCGTGGCTTGCTTCTGCCTACAAGCAGATCTATGAAACTTCTCAAACTGTGACTACTTTAGGGAGTGAAAATCGCTCTCAGTCTTCATTTCCGGCGTCCAATTCTCCGTTGCCTAATCCGGATTTTGGCGAGTTTCCCGATAGTCTTGAAGCATTTGTTGGTAATCGAATTCAGCTCAATCGCCTTCTTGGTTTATCCAACTTATATTATATAGATCCTGAGGATCAAGAAATTTGCCAGGAGTTGATGCAATTGCGCAACGCATTGGCTGGTTTGATTGAATTAGCACCCGAACAAGATTTGGAGCGCATTTGGGCAACTGATTTTGGTGATAGATATTGGGCTTTGGTGCGCTCTGGGGTGCAAAAAGAGCCTTTGGCTGAACAAGATCAACAAGTCAAAAATAATGTTATTAACCTCCTAAATCCCAATTCCGGTGGGGGATTTAACCGACCTGGTGCCATACGTGCTCTTCTAATCGCAATGATGTATTTCCAGCCTGGTTCGATGCGAGTTGAATCACCTGAGCAAAAGCTTCCTGCTTGGTTATTGTCGTCCTATCGTCAATTCTTCGAACAAGCACAGTCTTCAACAGTCTGATCTTGTAATTTGAGTAGCATTGGTGCGATTTCTTTTCTCTCATAACAACTATCCAGCACAGTTTCGTCGTTTGATTCCTGCCCTTGTTGAAGAGGGGCATGAAGTTGTCTTTCTTTGCCGCAGCAAGGAGTGGCACGCTCCCAGTGTTCCAGGAGTGCGTCTGATTAAATACGAGCATCACCGCTCTGGTGGAGGTGCGGCGATCCATCCTTATCTACGGCGCTTTGAAGAGGCCGTGATTCAGGGTCAGGCTGCATATCGAGCGATCCAGCCTTTGGTGCAAAAAGGTTGGAGCCCAGATTGGATCATCACACATGTTGGTTTCGGTAATGGTCTCTATCTCAGTGACGTGTTTCCGAAGGCTCGGCGGATCGGTCTTTTCGAGTGGTATTACAACGCTGTAGGCAGTGATGCTGATTTTTTGCAGCAGGGGCCGTTAGAAGCTGACCATCAACTGAAGCTGCGCACCTGGAATGCTCACGTGCTGCTCGAGCTGGCAGCCTGTGACCATGCGATCACCCCGACCCAATGGCAACGTGACCAGTTCCCGACTGCGTTGCAGTCCCAGTTAACGGTGATCCATGAAGGTATCGATTGGCCTCTGATGGCGTCCTTGCGTCGTCGCGGTTTGCCTCGACCGTCATGTCTTCCGCCCGATCCTGACCTTGAAGTTGTCACCTACGTGAGTCGCGGCTTTGAGGAGTATCGGGGATTTCCTCAGGCGATGCAGGCTATTGCGCTATTGCAGCGCCAGCGACCAAAGCTTCATGCCTTGATTGTGGGGCATGACTGCGTGGCCTATGGAGATAACCGTCGCGATGGTCGTAGTTGGGGCGAGTGGGCCAAGCAAGAGGTGTCATTAGATCCTGACCGCACCCATTGGCTAGGCATTCTTCAAGATGCTGAGTATCAGGAGGTTCTCGCCTGCAGCACAGTGCATCTCTACCTCACAGTCCCATTTGTATTGAGTTGGAGCCTCTTAGAGGCGATGGCAGCTGGTTGTGCATTGGTGGGGAGTTCTACAGCTCCGGTACTAGAGGTCTTAGAGGACGGCATATCCGGACTCCTGGTTGACTTCTTTGATTCAGAAGAGCAAGCATCAGCACTTAGCCAGCTGCTTGACAACCCAGCTCTCCGCCAAAACTTGGCCGCAGCAGCCAAAAAAAGAGCGCAGGACTATACAGCATCTAAGGGGATTGCTCGTTGGCGAAGCATCCTTGGCTTGGAGCTCAACACCTAGGTGCAGCTTAGCTTCTGGCCATATTGACGTTCGCAGGGCTCACGATTAAGTTCTCCGTTGTATGCAGACCTTTTTGTCTGTGACCCGGCGGCCCATGTGGGAACTGACCGGAAATTCCGTTCCCACACTCCTCTTCCAACCCGATGTCCTCTAGTTACACCAAATTTGAAGGCTCAGACCTTCAGGACTACGTCTCAGCCGTTCGAGGCCAATCTGATTCAATCCTTCTCTACAACGCTGATGACAGCGTGGATGGGGTTGATGGTGACGACATCGTCGTTGCAGGCCTCGGCAACGACACCATCACCATCTTTAGCCAGCAAGATGCCCCTGGCTTCTCCTTCTCGCTGAATGGAGCTGCCATTTATGGCGACGGTCAACCCAACTCTCAAGCGGGTGGGTCCGTCAACGACCCTGTCGGTAATGACTCCATCGACATCAGCCTTCCTGGGCGTGGGCCCCAGGTTTTCACTGGTGCAACCAGAACTCTGTTTGACGCCGGGGCAGGCGCTGACACTATTTTTGGTTGGAGCAATATCGACCTGACCACCAGTACTGGTGGTGCAGGTGTCGACTCCATTCGTTGGGGATATGGAATTACCATTAATGGTGATCGGATCAGTAGCACAGTTGCCCAAGGCCTTTTCCAAGGTGGTCTCGGTGGTGACTCGATCACTTTCCAGGCCAACTCGATCCTGGCTACCACTATCGAAGGTGGTGGCGGATCCAGTAGCTCTGACGACGGTGCTGACTCCGTAGTCGTCCAGGGTTACAACGGTTCCGACGGCGTAGCTATCAACGTCAAAGTTGATGGAACCTCCATTAACACCAATGCTGGCGCGGACACCATCTTGGTTGGTGCTATGGGGGGCGTATCGCGTGCGCTCAACATCACCGATTCAATAATCAGGGGTGGTAAAAACAACGACCAGATCACCGTTGGTGCTCGCTTCGACATCACAGGCGGCGCTATTTACGGCGATAACGGCGCAGACACCATCTTTGTTTCTGCCTCCCGCGACATCCTCGGAGGTGCCATCCAGGGTGGCAGCGATATCAATACAACTGACGATCTCGCTGATCAACTCACCATTCGCGCTAGCGAAAACATCTCTGGTACTACTGTTCAGGGCAATGCAGGCCATGACACAGTTACTATCAGCACCGATCGGCTGAATGCTTCAGAGCTTCGCGGCGGTAAGGATGATGATTCCTTCACTGTCACTGCCAGCACAGTTACAGCTTCTAAGTCCTTTGGCGATCGCGGTTCTGACACGATCAATGTCAATGCTTCTGCCAATATTGAGTTCAGCTCGATTTTCGGTGGCAGCTTCCAGGACACCACCCACGATGGTGCCGATTACCTCAAAGTTACTGGTGCCCTCACTATCACCAACTCGGTGATTCGTGGCAACGGCGGTGCAGACACCATCAGTGTGTTCACTCCGCTATTTAGCCGTAGCAGTGTGCAGGGCGGTAAAGGAAATGACAGCCTCTCTGTCGGAACCTTCACCACCAGCACTTACGAGATTCGTAATGCTGTTATTTCCGGTGATATCGGTAATGACACCATCTACATCGGTGGAACTTCCGGCACGATCAATTCCTCTTCTATTTATGGAGGAAATGCTGATCTCTCTACATCTACTGGCATAGACCTGATTTCGATTCAGGCCTCTATCACCAACTCTTTGGTCGATAGTGGTGATGCTGAAGACACCATCACAATCGCAGGTTCAATTGATAGTTCCACAGTCAAAGGTGGTGCTGGTCAACTGATCATTGGTGGCCTCACTAGTTCCACACTTAACGGAACTGCCTCTGGAGATTCGATTGTTATCGACGGTGGATCTGGTAACTACACTGTCACCAATTCCTACGTCGATGGCCTGGCTGGCAACGACACCATCGAAGTTGATGTCCGGATCGGTTCATCTACTCTTGATGCGGGTGCTGGTAATGACAACGTCACCATCGGTGGCGCAGTTGTAACTTCATCGATTGTTGGCGGTGCGGGTGATGACACCCTCGCCATCGGGCGCCCTGCAGTCTCTGTTCTCAGCAGCACTCTCGATGCAGGTGCTGGCAGTGACTCCATCAGTGCGGTGCATTTCACATCCAGCTCCATCACTCTGGGTGAAGGCAACGACACTCTCTTCTTTGGATCTGGTGCGACTCTCGGCAGCCTGGTTTCCAGCACAGTTACAGCTTCTGCTGGGTACAACTGGATTTCGGCTAATGCCAACATCACCAGCTCTTCTCTGACTGCTGCCGCTAGTGGCGACACAATCCTGATTGGAGGCAATGTTTCAGCTAGCACCGTCACTGGTGGCGCTGGAACTGATGTTCTTCAGCTGACCGGTGCTGCAGGTTCAACTCTCAACCTCTCCTCCATCGATCTTGGAGATGGTGCTGACTCAGTCCTGTTCACAAACAACAATGTCAGTGGTTCCACCATCGCCATGGGAGCAGGCGATGACACCCTGATGATCACTGGCAGTGTTCGTAATGGTGAGATTGCAACTGGTGTAAGCACCACTCAGAAGCAGTCGGTTATCACCTTGGGTGAGGGTACGAACTACGCCACTGTTGCTGGTGATGTCGTAAGTGCCTCCATTACTGCTGGCGCAGGAGCAGATACGATCCTCCTGGGCAATGCCGTTACTGCTGCTTCGATCGCCTTGGGTGATACCGGAGCCAACATCCTGCGTGTAACTGATGGCTTCGCTAGCTCCACGATCACTGGTGGTACTGGCAACGATTCAGTCACGGCAACTGATTCTTCGACAGACACCCTGAGCTTCAGCACTGGTGCTGACACCCTTTCCCTTACCGGAAGTGTCACCGGAAGCAGCATCACCTTCGGTGGTTCCAGCTACGTGACCGTCGGTAGCGGTATCTCCGGCGTAACCCTGACGGGTGCAGCTGGTACTGACACCTTCCTGATCGGCTCAACTGCGTCCAGCAGCTCCATCACCATGGGTGATACCGGGGCCAACATCCTCCGCATCACTGGTGCGATTGGCAACACCACCATCACTGGTGGTACTGGCAACGATTCAGTAACAGCTGCTGACTCCAATGTCGACACCATCAGCTTCAGCACTGGTGCTGACACCCTCTCTGTTGCCGGCGGCGTGACCGGAAGCAGCATCACCTTCGGTGGTTCCAGCTACGCGACCATCGGTGGGAACCTCACCGGGTCAACCCTGACGGGTGCAGCTGGTACTGACACCTTCTTGATTGGTGGTGCTGCGACATCCAGCTCCATCACCATGGGTGATACCGGGGCCAACATCCTCCGCATCACTGGTGCGATTGATAACACCACCATCACTGGCGGTACTGGCAACGATTCAGTAACAGCTGCTGAGTCCAATGTCGACACCATCAGCCTCAGCACTGGTGCTGACAGCCTCTCTGTTGTCGGCGGCGTGACCGGAAGCAGCATCACCTTCGGTGGTTCCAGCTACGCGACCATCGGTGAGAACCTCACCGGCTCAACCCTGACGGGTGCAGCTGGTACTGACACCTTCCTGATTGGTGGTGCTGTGACAGCTAGCTCCATCACCTTGGGTGATACCGGAGCCAATATCCTCCGCATCACTGGTGCGGTTGGTGGTGCCACCATCACTGGTGGTACAGGCAACGATTCAGTTACAGCCGGTGACTCTGATGTCGACACCATCAGCTTCGGCACTGGTGCTGACACCCTCTCAGTTGTCGGTGCCGTTACTGGAAGCAGCATCACCTTCGGTGGTTCCAGTCACGTGACCATCGGTGGTGACTTTGTTAACTCAACCCTCACTGGTGCAGCTGGAGTCGACTCTGTCCTCTTCGGTGGCAGAACCACTGGTGGCAGCATCGATCTCGGTAATGGCAACAACTACCTGAGCATCGCCAACGTTGCTTCCGGTTCCACTGTCACCACTGGTACTGGCAACGACACCCTCTACTTCGAGTCCTCTTTCAACGACGGCTCTATTACTGCTGGTGGTGGAACCAGTGCAGTCAACCTCATCAGTGTTGCTGGCGCGATTAGCAGCGCCACGGTTACGGCTGGATCGGGTGCCGACACGATTCGCTTTGGTGCTGCCAACTCCATCAGTCTTGTCGCAGGGACAGGTGCTGACTCCGTGGTCCTCACCTCCACTGTGACCAGGAGCCTCCTCAACATGGGTGCAGGTAGCGACACTCTTACCGTTACCGGTCATGTGTCGGGAACCCAAATCACTCTGAGTGATGGTGGCGTCACCCTTAGCGGTGCCTCCGAGACCAACACCCTCATCGGTGGTACTGGCAGTGACACCCTTTCAATCGTCGGAACTTCTAATACCGACAGCCTCACGTTCGGCAATGGTGCCAACTACGCCACCATCGGTGGTGCGATGACCAGCACTACTCTTATCGGTGGTGCCGGTGTTGATCTGGTTCTCTTCGGAACGGCCAATACTTCAACCCAACAACTGGGTGGCGGTAACGACCAATTGGTCTTCAACGGAAACGTGACTGGTACCAGAACTGAGCTTGGTGCTGGTGCTGACAGCTTGTATTTCGCAAGCAAAGTCAACGGTGCGACTGTCCTCGGTGAAGCTGGTTCTGACACCATCGCCTTCAACGCTGCAGTCACCTCTATCTCCATTGATTCAGGTGCTGATGCGGACAGCCTCTACTTCGGTGGCCTGGTTACTGGAGTAAGCACGATCTTGGGTGGTGCAGGTAACGACACCTTCAACTTCGCCAGCGCTGTTACCGGCGTCATCTCTGGTGGCGCGGGCAATGACTCGCTCATCTTTGCTGGTTCTGGTACCCAAACTGCCCTCACCTACTACTTCGGTGAGAACGGCTCTGCTAACGCTGATACCCTGTACTTCTCCAGTGGCGGCACGAACAACTCGATCGCTATCGCGTTTGCCGGTGATGCCACTAGTAGTGCTTCTGCCATCCAATTCACCTTTGATGGCACTGGTACTGTTATCGAAGGTACAAAGGTCGGCGGTGACCTGCAGTTCGGTTACATCCAGGGTGTTTCCACAGCTGGCATTGACAATGCTGGCGCTATCACTGCTCCTTCTGTCTCCTGACGGATCTAGCGACTTCATCTCTTCAGGAGGGCTTCGGCCCTCCTTTTTTCTTGCCTTGTTTTATGTGGCTTGATTATTTGTTCTGCTGGCCGGATCAGCTGCCTGCCGTTGCGCAGATCGCTCCTTGTTCAGTCGAGGCAATTGCCATTCAGTTGCGTTTGCAGCGCCACTGCGCTGCCCAGCATCTATTGCTCGCTGCATCTGTTAATCCTTCTGCGGACGACCTTGGTGCTCTCGCGTTTTTGCAGGCCTATCTCGCTTTGGTACGTGACGAGTTCACTCGCACTGAAGATCTTATTCAGCGCGGCCTATTGCTTGGTCCCCCTTTTAAGTCTGAATGGCGGACATTTTTGTCACTGCAGCTTGCACTCAAGCGTGTGGACGTGCAGGCTTTGCCGCTGCCGAAAGATCCGATTTGGTCGCAGCATGCTGCTTGCCAGCCCCTCTTGATCACCCAAGCGGCCTGTGCACTGGCCCATTCTGATTTCGCAGAATGCGAGCGTGTGTTGCACCGGGTAAAGCAACCTCACTGTCTAGAGGCTGTGCGAATTAAAGCAGCCCTTTTGCTCCGACAGCAGCAATTTAATGCTGCTGTGGATCTATTGGCGCCTGCAGTGCAGCGTTTTCCCCAGCACCTCGATCTTGAAGCCCAGTTTGTGAATGCCCTTCTAGAAGCGCGTTCGCAAGAATTCACGCTGCCGGCTTTGCGTCAAGCCGTCAGTCGACACGGTGAGCATCCGCGCCTCCTTGCGTCTGTTTGCACTGTGAAATTGCTGCAGCGACAGCCATCTCTTGCTCGTCGTGCGGCTTTACTTCATCGTTTGTGGCCCAATGACGCTCAAAAAGATCAGGGTCGACTCTCCAACTTGCTTGTGGCCTATGAACAAACGGGGCATTCCGAGTGGCTGGCTCACCTTTCATCTTCCGCGTTGCGCGATGCAAGCGGCCAGCTAGCGATTCAGGAGAATCGTTGTTTACAACTCGCTAGTGTTCTGTCTCCGCTGGTGCCTCAACAGTCGCAAACAGTTGTTGAGGCTTATCAGCGTAATCCGATCGCATCTGCCTGGAGTGATTGGAAATCTTCTCATCCAGCTAAGCCTTCGCCATCTCGGTTGCGTATTGGTTGGATTTCTGGAGATGTTTGCCATCATCCTGTGGCCCGTTTTGTGATGGGTTTTTTTGAGGCATCGGCTCATCGTTTTCAGCATGATCATATTCTTGTGAATTTGCGTGATCATGCCGCTGAGAGTCATATTGATCGCTTCAAGTGTTATCCCCAGCTTGGCCATCTTGATGCCACTGTCCTTAGTCCATTTGAGAAGGTGCGGATCATACGTGAGGCCCATCTAGACGTGGCAATTGATCTTTCCGGCTGGACCGGTGGTCATTTCATGCGTGGTTTTCTTGCTCGTCTTGCTCCATTGCAGGTGAATTACCTCGGATACTTCGCTAGTACAGGCCTTCCAAGTATGGATAGTTGGATCGGCGATGACGGCTTGTTCCCGTCGCCTATGCACGAATGGCACACCGAAACGGTGCATCGTTTGCCTCGTTGTTTTATAGCTTGGCAGCCAAGTCAGCAGTTGGATGAAGCCCATGAGCCGGTGACGACAGCTCCAACTGGCGGAATTCGCTTCGGATGTTTCAACCACAACCGCAAATTATCTGATGTCACATTGCGTCTTTGGGGTGAACTGCTTCGCAGTGTTCCGGGCTCAAGCCTTGTGCTGAAGGCAAATTCTTCCTCTGACCCCTCAACGCAAACTTTGTTAGTGCGTCGGATGCGCCGTTGTGGGCTTGATCCAGAGCGGGTCATCTGGTTACCGCTTGCTCCTAGTCACCGTGAACATCTGCAGCAATACAGTCAGGTGGATGTTGCCCTCGATTGCTTCCCCAACGGTGGTTGTACTACTACCTGTGAGGCTCTCTGGATGGGAGTGCCTGTGATTACGCTCACCGGAAATCACTACGTCAGTCGCATGAGCACGGCCGTGCTTCGCGGTGCTGGTATGAGCGATTGGTGTGTTAAATCCTCTTCTGCCTATCTCGCTCTAGCTCGTCAACAGGCCGATCGTTTGGCGGAATTGCGAGCGAACCGTGATCGCTGGCGTAACCAGGTGATCCATAACCCTCTCGGTGATGCTGCGGATTTGATGACACACCTTGAGGAGGCATTTGTCAGCCTTCATGCGATGGCTTTGGCTCGGTAGGCCTCTCGATAAATTTTCTCCAGCTCTCGGCACAATCGGCCTCCGTCGCTGAGGGCGGAGCCCTGGATTTTTTTGCGCAATTGTTCTCGCTGCTCCCTATCCCGTTGTCCAGCTGCCGCAAGGCTTTGGGCTAATGCCACATAGGCAGCATGATCAGCCGCAATCCATTCCTGACAGTCAGCGCTTGCCAAAATGCTGCTGGTCAGTCGTCCCGCCATCCCCTGACCTGCCAGAGTGATCACGGGCACCCCCATGATCAATGCTTCACAACTAGTAGTAGCGCCTCCATAAGGAAATGGATCCAATGCTGCATCCATTTCCTTGTAAAGCACAAGATGATCTTTGCTTTTATCGGTTGCCTCCAGAAGCACCACCCGCTTCTCATCAACCCCGGCTTCTCGTAGCGCTTGGAGCACTCGTTCTCGTTCCTCCAACTCCACAAAGCTGATGCTTTTTAGGACTAGTTCGCTCTCTGGCACAGCTGCCAGCACTTGGGCGAATAGGGCCACCGTTCCTGCATTTAATTTCCGCGAATGATTGAAGCTACCGAAACGGAAGCGCTTGGTGAGAGTGCGCTCCAGTGGTGGCAGAATTTCTGTCGGGTCGTAGGCCATGTAGCCGCCTTCGACCATCCAGAGCTGATGAGCTTCACGGTCTACAGAATCGAGGCCAGCAAATAACTCGTGATCGCCGATCCAACCATCAATTGAGTTCAGATAGGTGGGTGCGAAATAGCCTAAGTAACTTAGTTGTACTGGAGCGGCTCGGTGGAGGAGAGCCGAGATTCGGCTATGGCCCGTGTATCCCCCAAGTTCCACCAGCACATCCAACTTGAGGTCTGCTATCAACCGTGCAAGCTCAAGATCACTCGCATGTCTTAGTTCTAGCCAGTGATCACAGTTTTCTCGTGCCTGAGTTGTGACTGCGTCAATGTGTGGGCTGCAACATAGCCCCCATATCTCTACGGAAGAGCGGTCGTGTTGCTGCAACACCGGCAGCATGAAGCGACATACGGGATGGTTTGACCAGTCTGCTGAGAGGTAGCCGATTCGCATTCTGCGTGTGTCGATCGGCTCTCGCATTCTATCGCTCCAAAGATTCACTAAACCGCTTTCTTTTTGTTTTTCCTGTTCCCAAACCTGGGCCCAGTCTTTGAGTTCAAGCGGAGGGATCAAGTGATATCCCGCTCCTAAAAACTGCAAGTTGAACAGATATTCATCTTTGATGCTGTTCAGTGGCCCTGCCGATTGCTGCAGCACCGGCAGCGCTTGTTCGGTGCGACCCAGCTCTGCGAGGCACTGCCCTAGCGCCTGTTGCAGATCCGTGACTTCCGGTTGCCGGCAGATGCCTCGTTTCAAAACTCGTAGGGCCGCATTGCAGTGCTTCAGCGTGCGCAGGTTGGCGGCGAGATTGAGCCAGTGGCCGGGGGTCTGCGGATCTTGTTCGCAGAGTTGGATGAGCTCCTTTGCAGCTTCCTCGGCTTTGTTTTGTGCCATGTGGAGTAAGGCGGTCGCTGAGCGAACGTCCGGGTTGGCTCGCACCTTGGCTGGGAGCTTGTGGATTAGCTGCTCGCAGTCTTCAAAGCGCCCCGCATCCTTAAGCAATGTGATCCGGTTTGAAGCTGCCACGGTGTGCTCCGGATCGATCTCCTGCACTCGTTCAAAGCACTGCAGCGCCTCCTCCTGCCGGCTTTGGCGGTGAAGGCAAAGCCCAAGATCCATCCAGGCACTCAGAATGTTTGGCTCACGGGCAATGATCTTGCGAAGCAGTTGTTCAGACTCACTGTGTTGTTGCAGTTCGGTCAAGCTGCGCGCCAACGCTCTTTCGACCTTTGTCGTTCCAGGATGGCGTTGCAGGTATTGCCGCATCACTGCAACGCAGAGTGCATGTTCGTTTCTGTCATGCCAACAATTGGCAGCATTCAGATGGAGCTGTAGGGCATCCGGGAAATGGGGCAACCAATTGCGGTATAACTCAGCGGCCTCTCGAAGCCGTCCCTGTTGGCGCCACATGGCCCCAAGATTGACGGCATCGTCTTCTGTGGGACTTTCGTTCAACAGAGCCAGGTAATGCCTCTCTGCCTGCTGTAAGTCACCTTCGCGGTGGGCTTGCCACGCCAGATCTCGACGTTTTTCCATTGCTGTGAAGGCCTCGTCACATCCAGACACGGATCCCGGCGCATCTTATGCAGGGCTGCCAGATGATCCTGCGGACGCGCTCCAGTGGCTTGTTGGCTTGCCGGACACATTTGATTTTGCAGGTTTGCAGCCGGTCCTGCATCAACGCATCGAGTTGGGCAACTCGCCGCTTTGGACTGTGGTGATGGGCTTTGTGAAATGGCGTCTGAAGGACCCGGCCGTCGCCCTCGAGTGTTATCAGCAAGTGCTTCCTCAAATGGAAGCCAACGCAACTTTTCAGCTTTTGCGAGGGATGGCAGCCCGCAAATTGCCTGAGATGAACAGCATCGCTGAAGCGGCCTACGAGCGAGCTCTGGAGCTTGATCCCCTGCGCTCCGATGCCCACTACAACCTTGGCAATCTCTATCGAGATGACCGGCCACTTGATGCTGAGCGCTGTTATCGCGCCAGCCTCAGCCTCAATCCAGATCAACCGATGTGTTGGCACAACTACGCCATTTTGTTGATCCATGAGTTGCGTATCCCAGAGGCCCTCAACGCACTGCACACCAGCCTGCGTCTTGATCCTGATGTGGCCTCGGTGTGGTGCAATCTTTCCCTCGCAAAGTTCGCTGAACGCCGCATTGAACCAGCCCGTCGCACCCTGTATCGGGCTATAAGCCTTGAGCCTGCGCTATCGCACGCCACCCCTGATCAGGCGATCACTTTTTGGGAGCAGGGCGGCAAGCTGACTGCCGACACAATTGATGCGCTCTGGGATTTCGCCCTGATTTCTCTTGCATCTGGCGATTATCGCAACGGTTGGCGCTACTACGAAGTGCGCTTCTCTACTAAAAATTTTGTTTCTTCAGAAGTGCCCACTGTTGGTCCTCGGTTGTCTTCTCTAGTTGATGCTCCTAGGCCTGGTGAACCTGAGCTTGTGGTCTGGAGTGAGCAGGGCCTTGGTGATGCCATTCAGTTCGGTCGCTACCTGCCCCTGCTCGATGCTGCGGGGATTCCCTATGAAGTGCGCTGTCGCAAACCGCTGCTCAATCTCTTCCGTGATTGGTTTGGCTTTGGTGAGCGTGCCGTGCTCGAAACCCACCGCACCGACTCTCATGACCATCGCCCTCATGTCTCCTTGCTGAGCCTTCCGCATTTGTTCGGAAGTGACTTGTGCACCCTGCCCTCAGTTGCGCCTTACTTGCATCCGCCATGCGTGACACCGGAACATCTCCAGGTTGCTGCCCCGCCTGGTGGTCTCTCGGTGGGTTTGGTTTGGGCAGCCAACCCGGAAAACAAGGCCATGTATCGACACAAAAGCCTGCCTGTGCGGCTTCTGATGCCTCGCCTCCTTGATCTTCTGGACATGGATCTGATCGACCTGCACAGCCTCCAGTTCGGTACCGACCGGGACCAGCTCGATCCGTTTCGCAGCCATGAGCGCATCACTGACTGGAGTGAAGTCATTGATGATTTTGCGGATACAGCCCATGTGATTAGTCAGCTGGATCTGGTGATCACCGTGGATACTGCAGTGGCTCACTTGGCTGCTGCCCTGGACCGCCCCACCTGGTTGTTGCTGCCCCGCAACTCTGATTTCCGCTGGTTGAGTGATCGTTCCGACTCCCCTTGGTACCCCCGTTGTTTGCGCCTGTTTCGCCAGCCCGACCATGGTGACTGGGACACCGTGATTGATGCTCTTCACACCGCCATCGACGATCTCTTTTTATTGGACTTCACCGCACTAAAAGCTGGCAGAATGGTCAGTCAGGCGTAATGCTTCCATTCACTCACTCTTCGAAATCTTTGATGGACTTGGATGTCGAGACCACTGCTGCTTTGGTTCGGCGTCTGGAGTTGCACCCCACCTTGATCAAGCGTCAGGAGGAAGAGGCAATAACTGCTTTGGTGCCTCTTCCTGATTCTTGGGTGTCGGAGCGCATTCAGGAGCTACTGGACGATCAGGACCAAGAGCAGTTTCTTTCCGATCGTGGTTGGAGTCAGGACGATTTGCGTCTGCATGTTTCTCGACCTGAGGCCTTGCGGCGTTTCGCTGAACAGCGGTTTGGACCAGGTTTGGAGGAGGAGTTTCTCTCCTCTCGCGGTGCCCATGACGAAATCATTTATTCCTTGCTGCGTGTCCGAGACCCTGCGTTGTTGCGTGAGCTTTGGATCCGTATTGAAGAAGGCGAAACTACTTTCTCCGAAGCAGCCCAGAGCTTTGGGGAAGGCCCGGAGGCAGCGCGAAAGGGTCTCATCGGACCGCTCCCAATCGGTCAGCTAGCCCCTCCGCAGTTGGCCGACCTGCTACGGAGCCTTCAGCCTGGTTGCCTTTCCGCTCCCCGTCAGATGGGGGAGTGGGCTGTGTTGCTTCGTCTGGAACAGATCAGCCCCGCGCGCTTTGATGGGGCGATGCGAAAGACCATGTTGCTGTCAAGCCTCAATGCATTTCTGGATGAGCGCGTGAAGCAGCGCCTTGCCGGTGAATTACTCGACCCCGTTACTTATCACGCCGATTCATGACCAGCAGTCAGACCAACACGTTTCAGAGTCTGCTTGCTCGTTTTAGTGCTTTCAGCGCATTAGAACCTCAAGATCTTGCTTGGCTGTCGGAACGCGCCAAGCCGTATCACTGCAGCATCGGGCAGGAGCTGCTCTCGGCTGAGCGGATGCCTGAGATCTGTTACTGCATCATTGAGGGGCGTGGACGTGTGCTCCACAACGATCCAGGCCTACAGCGACCAGTCACCCTTGCCTATTCCAAACCTGGTGATCTGATCGGTTGGTCGGGACTGGCACGGCGTAGCCCGTGTGAGTGGATTACGGCAGTTACACCGATGAAGCTGATCGGTTTTTCAGCACAGGATTTTTATGAGCTTGAGCAGCGCTCCAAGGCTTTTGCAGATTGGTTGGATTCAAATAACTCTCCTGCCGAGTTGATGGCCGCTTTGGCTCCGGCTTTGCGCCGTCGCCCTCAGGCCAACCCGCCAGAACGCGATGTGCTGCATCGCTTAGTTCCAGGATTAACGCTTTTCTCAGCCCGCGATCAGCGTCAGCTTCCTCTCGATGATGGGGCAATCTGGCTTTGGAACGCTCAGCCAGATGAGCAGGCAGTGCCTGTTGGCTCTGTTGTCAATCCTGAGCTCCTGGCCAATCTTGCTCCCGGATCTCCTCTTCGTCTGCTGCGCATCGAGGCGGATTTGTGGGCAAAGGAACTCAGTCCTAAATTGGAATCACCGGAAGAGAGCTCTCCTCATACGCTCTCCGATCCCTGGAGTGGTGAAGATCGTTATGCCGATCTTCTAGCCCCTGAGCCACTTGGAGAGCGGCGCCCAGAAGCGGACATTGGGGCATTGATCGACCACCGGGATGGTCAGTTCAACTGGAAAGGTCGTCGTATTCCAGTGGTCACTGGAGTCGGTGCACTCGAGCAGGCTATGGCCTGCTTAGAGATGCTGGCGAAGTTCTACAACGTTCCCTTTCGCAAGGATGTAGTGCAACGTGCTGCCCAGCAAACCTTGCGGGGGCATGCTTGCAGCCTTGAGCAGCTCGGCAATCTCGCCTCTTGGATGGGCTTCCTCGGCACTTTGGTGGATGTCTCCGAAGCTCAGCTGCATCGTCTCCCCTTTCCGTGCTTTGCCTTGCTGCTTGATCAGCCGGCGATGATCCATGACATAAGCCGCGACGAAGTGAAAGCCGTAGTACCTGAATATGGCTGCATCACGGTGCCGCTCGCGGAGCTGTTGCAGGATGAGGGGGGCATACGTGTGCTTACCCTTGCACCGGGCCGCGATAGCCAGCGTCGCAAGTTGAGCTTCGCCTGGTTTTTGCCCCAGATTCGCAAATATCGCCGGAGCTTAATTGAGGTCCTAGTCACCTCTTTGGTCTTGCAGTTGCTCAACCTGGCTCAGCCCCTGGTGCTGCAGCAAATCTTTGACAAGGTAATTGTTCAGCAGAACCTCGACACTCTTTATACCCTTGGTGTTGTGCTGCTTGGAGTCAGCCTTTTTCAGGGTCTTCTAAGTGCTGTGCGTACCTACCTCTTCGCAGACACTACCAATCGAATCGATATTGCTCTTGGTGCCCAGGTTATTCAACATTTACTTCGTCTGCCATTGCGCTACTTCGATAAGCGTCCGGTAGGTGAATTGCAAACCAGGATTGCGGAACTCGGCAACATCCGCAATTTTTTAACTGGCAGTTTGCTAACTCTCGCCTTAGATGCTCTTTTTTCGGTGATTTATATCGCCGTGATGATCATTTATTCCGGAGTGCTTACCGCAGTTACGCTCTCGGTGGTGCCCCTTTTCCTCGGTCTGACGATCGTGGCATCACCGCTTATCAAGGCCCAACTGCGCAAGGCCGCCGAACGCAACGCCGCTACCCAAGCTTTGCTGGTGGAATCTCTCAACGGAGTGCAAACGATCAAAGCTCAGAGTGCTGAAAACAGCGTTCGCTGGCAATGGCAGCGCAGGTATTCCTCTTTCATGAGTGAAAGCTTCCGCTCGCTGATGATCGGAGTTTCCTCTGGCACGGTCGGTAGCTTCCTGAATCAGCTCACTAGCTTGCTCACCCTTTGGGTCGGCGCATTCCTAGTGATCAAGGGCGAGCTCACCATTGGCCAGCTGATCGCCTTCCGGATCATTTCCGGCTATGTCGTTGGTCCGCTTCTTCGCCTTGCTACCAGCTGGCAGACTTTCCAAGGAGTTGCACTTTCGATGGAACGTCTCAGCGACGTGATTGATGCGCCAGCGGAAGGCTCAGACGATGAGATGGATCAACTTCCTTTGCCGCCGATTTCCGGTGAAGTGGTGTTTCAGGACGTGGAATTCCGATTTGCCCAATCGGCTCCCCTTGTTGTAAACCGCGTCAATTTCAAGGTACAGGCAGGTGCCTTTGTGGGCATTGTTGGTCGTAGCGGCAGTGGCAAGAGCACGATCATGAAGCTACTGCCCCGTCTCTATGAACCTGAAAACGGTCGCATCCTGATTGATGGCTACGATATTAATAAGCTCCAACTAAGTTCTGTACGTCGTCAGATTGGCATTGTTCCGCAAGATTCTCTCCTCTTTGAGGGAACCATTCGCGACAATATTGCCCTCACATCTCCTGATGCAACTAGCGAAGAGATCATTGATGCCGCAAAGGTAGCTTGTGCCCACGACTTCATCATGGAATTGTCTGAGGGTTACGCCACGCGCATTGGCGAGAGAGGAGCTGGGCTATCCGGTGGTCAACGCCAGCGGATAGCCATTGCCCGCGCTGTTTTGCAAAGCCCCCAGCTTTTGATCCTTGATGAGGCCACTAGTGCCTTGGATTACCTCACTGAACGGCAGGTGTGCATCAATCTCAAAAAGGCTTTTGAGGGGTCCACTGTCTTTTTCATCACCCACAGATTGTCTACCATTCGTGGCGCTGATTTGATTTTGATGATGGAGCAGGGTTCCCTAGTTGAGCAGGGGACTCACAACGAGCTCTTGGAATCACAGGGTCGTTATTACGCGCTTTACTCCCAACAGGAGGCTAATCTTGACTGACTCAAGTACTACTTCTTCCCCCGAGAAAAAGACTTCTCAATCCCGGTCCTTGCCGGCTAAGGCGAAGGTCTGGGAGGGCAGTTCTGTTGTGGTTCAGCAGGGACGACATTGGACTTCTGCATTGATCTGGATCAGCTCCTCGTTGTTTGGAGTAGCGCTTATTTGGGCCTTCACAGCAAAAGTTGACCAAACGGTGAGTGTGCGGGGGCGTTTGCAGCCCACCGGCAGTGTTCAAGAGGTTGATTCGCCAAGTAATGGCGTTGTAAGTAAGGTTTTTGTGAATGAAGGCGAGCTGGTAACTGCGGGCCAGCCTCTCCTGGATGTGGAAGCGAAAGGGTTGGCCAGCCGTCGTGAGGCTATTGAGCAGATTCTTCAGATCCTGTCACTTCAGGCCCGTTCACTAGACACCGTGATTGCCAGCAATGGTGATATTTCAGCGATGTCGAATTTCCCTGAAGTACCGGATGTGGACGATCCTGCTCTTGCGAACACGCTGGCTACTGCACGCAATCAAACTATGCAGCTCAAGGCTCAGCTCAAGCAGCTCGATACCCGCCTAGCCAGCCTTCGCCAATCTCTAATTCTGCAGACCAGGATCGCCGAAGATGTCAAACCTCTCTTTGAGAGTGGAGCAATGGCTCGTAATGCTTATTTTAGCCAGCTAAATAGGGTACAGGAGCTCAAAGCTCAATTCGCAACCCTTGAGGAAGAAAAGGTAAGAGTGATTGGTGCTGCATCTACGCAGCTCAACGAGATTAATCGACAACGTATTAATTTTCAGTCTGAATTGGTTGGTCTGAAGGAGACCATTGGTTATCGCACCATCCTGGCACCAATTAGTGGCAGAGTTTTTGACAGTAGGGTCGGCCAATTCTCGGTTGTGGGTACCGATCAGATTCTGTTGAAGATTGTTCCTGCTAATAAACTTCAGGCCGTTGTTGAGATTCCCAATGGTGATATTGGATTTATAAAGGTGGGTATGCCCGCATCAGTGTCGGTAGATTCGTTTCCGGCTGGAGAGTTTGGTTACATCAAAGGGACGTTGACTAAGCTCGGTTCTGATGCACTCGCGCCTGATCAGCGATCACCTTCTTATCGGTTTCCTGGAACAATTAGCTTGATGCAGCAAAAAGTACAGTCGGGTGATCAACAACTTAATCTTCAGAGTGGTATGGGAGTGTCGGCTAATATCAGGTTGCGTTCAAGACCCGCAATCACTATTGTAACCGATTTATTTACTAAGCAGTTCGAAGGTTTGAAGACATTCCGTTGATCTAAAGTTGCTATTTTCAAGCTTCCTCGGCCATCACGAGAGAATGTCTTTGTACATCGCTTCTGTTTTATTTACGGTGTTTTCCCAATTGAATCGTTCGAGGCTTTTTTGTTTCATGTGCAAGCTTGCGCCTTGATGGCGGCCATTTCCCCATGCCTGTTCCACTGCTCTGAGAATGCTGCTTGGATCGGCAGGGTCCGCCAGCCATGCGTCATTTTCCAGGTACTCCAGCTCATGGCCGAAGGTACTTCCCACAAGTGGGGTTCCGCTCAGTGAGGCTTCAAGGCTCACAAGTCCACATGTGTCCATCCAGCTCACCAAACAGTGCACGCCTGATGCTGCATATGCCGAGGCCAACATTTCTTGGGGTATATGTTCAATTATGCGCAGTTTGTCTCCGCTGATTGATTTGCAAAGTTCCGCATAGCTAGGCCAATGTTGACCTGAGCCAATCAACACGATTGGCAAATTAGTGTTACGCAGTGCCCAGCACAGCATGGCTTGGTTCTTTGCCGGCTCGATACGACCGGCCTGCAATACGAAGGGCTCCTGCAGGCCGGTCATTTCACGAAATGGTTCTGGGTCGGCATCGAGAAAGATCTGTGGATTTACGCCATAGGGCGCCACGTCGTATCGATCACCCCACCAGTGCAAGTCGCTTTGCACAGCCTTTAGTTCTAGCCAGCTGTTTGGTAAGAGGCCTTGGCATTGTCGAAGTAAGGATCCAACCTCCCGTTGCCATCCAAGATTCACATTCCCTTGTCCGTGGGCA
>MDSZ01156484.1_pt1 | contig 25218 bp, 16 predicted proteins | sample 811201 | NCBI WGS metagenome assembly MDSZ01 (sample SAMN05326647, study PRJNA326480) | marine metagenome | isolation source: seawater | place: Indian Ocean: North | collected 2010
CGTAAAGTCATTTGGAAACTTGAGAATGGGAAAAAATAGATATCACGGATATGAAAATTGGGGAAGGGATATTTATGTAACAAATGAAAATGAGCAACTTGAAACAAATTATAGTCAATTACATTTTTTAAATAAAATGACGATGAGGGTAAATAATAACTCAACAATTAATATAAACTCTCATTATTTTATGTCTAGCATAATTAACCGATATGATAAAATCAACGATATAAAAGACGGGGAAAAAAAATATACGCATTGGTATTATGGGCCACAATCTCATTTTCTTAATCAAATATCTTTTCATCACAAAAAACAAAAACTTCTTTTTGATAAATTTTCTTTCTCAACATCTTTTCAGGATTTAAACGAGTCAAGGAATAAACAAAAATTAAATGAAGAGTATATGTCAATTAGAGAAGAGGCTGTTTCTGTTCATGATTTAAAGTTTGAAATGAATAAATACTATAGTAAATCTAAAATAAACTACGGTGCAGAATATAGAAGGCAATTTGTGAAATCAAAGGCAAGGCTTGAAAATAGTTATGGGGAAAACTACTACAACAGTACTAGGTATCCAGATGGAGGGAGTTCTGTTGCAGACTACTCGATTTATGTTCAGGCAAAGAGCCATATAACACCCTTTATGTCGATTTATCTTGGAAGTAGGTTGAACAATAATTGTTTAGATGCAAAATTTAACGACACTATAACATTCAAATTACCCTTTTCAAATATTTCAAATAAGAATAGTTCTCTTACTTATTCTTTAGGTATTGATTATGAGTTAAATGAAAATGTCGGATTTAATGTATCTTTTTATTCTGGGTTTAGAAATCCTAACCTGGATGATGTTGGAAAGGTTTTTTCAAAAAATGACCTGTATGTTGTTGTTCCTAATGATAATTTAAATCCAGAAAAAACAATAAATTTTGAATCAAAAATTTTCTTAAAAAAGGGGAGTGTTTTTAGTTTATCGGCTATATATTTTCACAGCACTATTAGTGATGTGATTATGAAAGCTTTTTCTAATTTAAACGGTTCTGATTCTATAGTGTACGATGGTGAAATGATGAGGGTTCAAATGAATCAAAACATTGAAAGTGCAAAAATACATGGAGGTGGGGTTAATCTCGATTTTAATATATCTAAGAATCTAATTTTTTCTTGTATGTCTGATTATAAACTAGGTAGAGATCATAACAATCAACCAATATCTCACATCTCCCCCTTTTCAATAAAAAGTGATTTGATATATAAATTTAAAGCAAGTTCGGTTAAGTTGTACCATCATTACAATGGAAGAAAAAAACCGGATGAATATGATTTGTACGGTGTAGATAATTTAAGTGAAGCGACAGAGAACGGAAATCCTAAATGGCAAACGATAAATTTCAGATATACAAAAGAACTTGAAAAAGGTTATATTTTGAGTGTGGCTGTTGAAAATATTTTTGATGCTCATTATAAAAAATTTGGTTCTTCTCTAAGTAGCTCGGGAAGGAATTTAATCATATCTTTACAATCTTATTTTTGAAAATAACTATGAAAAAAAAATTTATTTTATTTCTAATTTTTAGTCCTTTATTTATTTTTTCTCAAATTTGGGAAGATGAGCTATTGTTAAATAACACTAGAGCAACTTTTCAAGAAAAAAAAATAGCATTTGAACGCTATAGAAAATCAATACCATATACAAAAGGAAATGGATATAAACCATATGCTAGAGAAATAGATTTTTTATCAATAAGAATGCCGAGTAATGGTATTTTTCCAAAAACATCACTTTATACTGAATGGTTAAAAAATAAAAATTTATACGAAAAAAGTGTTAATCAAAATAATTCAAACTGGACCCCTTTAGGTCCATTTGATGTTCCAATAATTCTTTCTAACGGAAAAAGAAGAGGTAATGGTCGTGTTAATGCTATTGCTTTTGATCCAATAAATCCAGAAATAATATATATAGGAGCTCCAGCAGGGGGGTTTTGGAAAAGTACAGATGGGGGTAGTAACTGGGAAACTTATACTGATAATCTTCCTGTTATTGGTGTTTCGCATATTGCAGTAAACCCATTAAATCCACAGATAATATATATAGCCACCGGGGATGCAAATGGCTCAGACACCTATAGTATTGGGGTTATGAAATCAACTGATGGAGGGGTTTCTTGGAACACTACAGGCCTTAGTTATAATGTTACCGATTTTGAAAAAGTAAATAAAGTAGTAATTAATCCTAATTATCCGGACAGTATATTTGCTGCCACAAACTCTAATCTAATGCTTTCTGTTGATGGAGGTCAAAATTGGAATAGTGTGGGTGTTCCAGGAAGGTGGAGGGATATTGAATTTAAACCAGGTAATTCATCTATTATCTACGCAGCAAAACAATCTAGCGGTGGGTCTAATGTTTACAGGTCTATGGATGGTGGAGGTACCTGGTCAATAATCAATAATGGAGTAGCTTCAACAGGAAAGTATCGTCCTCTTATTGCGGTTACTGCGGCAAATCCTGAAATTATATATGCCTTATATTCAGCATCTGATTATAGCTTTCATGGAATTTACAAGTCTATAGATGGCGGTAATAATTGGAATCTGCAATCTAATAGTCCAAATATTCTAGGAAGATCTACTGATGGAACTTCAACGGGAGGGCAATCGTGGTACGATTTAAGTTTAGGGGTTTCTACAGTAGACGAAAACCATTTGTATGTAGGGGGTATCAATCTTTGGGAAACTACAGATGGAGGTGTTTCTTGGTCAATAGAGGGTAGTAGTGGGAATGGAACAAATTATTCTTATATGCATGTTGATCAGCACTGTTTGGAGTTTAACCCTATTAATAATATAGCGTATGCGGGTAACGATGGAGGAATATATAAATATATGTCTGGATTAAATAAATGGGTAGATATTAGTGATGGGTTAGAAATATCTCAATTTTACAAAATTGGATTATCAAAATCAAATGAAAATAAATTAATTGCTGGAGCACAAGACAATGGAACAGAGATGTTAACAAATGGTGTTTGGGATGCAATAAGGGGAGCAGATGGAATGGAATGTGCAATAGATCCATTTGATGAAAATTTACTTTATTCAACCTCACAATATGGTGGCCTTAAAAAGTCTTTTAATGGAGGGGGTAATTGGGATAATATTAAACCGGTTCCATATGAAGGGGCTTGGGTAACTCCATATAAAATCCATCCCCAAAACAATAATATGATTGTTATAGGTTATGATGAAGTCTATAAATCGGTTACCGCAGGGGCAATTTGGGACTCTATATCATACAATGTTAGTGGGGGTCAGGCATTAAGAACTATAGCACTTGCTCCCTCCGATCAGAATTATATTTATGCCGCATCGTACACGACTCTTAAAGTAACAAAAGATGGTGGTTTGAATTGGCAAAATATTAAACCTGGATTACCAAATTATAATATATCTGATATAGTTGTTTCTGAAGAAAATCCTGAAAAATTGTGGGTTACATTCTCGCAGTATTCAGCAAATAATAAAATATATGCATCAGAAGATGGTGGTTTAACCTGGATTAATGTAACTTCTAATGGTCTGCCAAACTTGCCCATTAATTGCATTGTGAGACAGTCAACAAACAATGATTTATATTTAGGAACCGATATGGGTGTTTATTATAAAGATTCAATTATGACAGACTGGGCTCCTTTTATGAATGGGTTGCCAAATGTAGTTGTGTCTGAATTAGAGATACATTATGGTTCTGGAAAGTTACGAGCTGCTACATTTGGCAGAGGTGTATGGGAAAGTAATTTACAAAACCCGATTAATCAAACAGATTTCGAAAAACATTATAGTATAGATTTTTTTCCAAATCCGGCTAATGATTTTATTGTTCTTACTGGTAATTTAGATCCTATTGTTAGTGTTAGTTTTTATGACCTATCCGGAAAAAAAGTTCTTACTGGCAACCCTGGGCTAGGAAATCGATTTAACATACACTCTTTGTCACAAGGGTGCTACGTTACAGAGATAGTAAGTAAAGGTACTGTTGTAAGAAAAAAACTGATTGTAAATTAAAGTCCTGCTTCAAATTTTTTCATTTCTACTCTTTTATTCTTATTGGGATAGAAAACAAGGCCTAATGCTATGGTTGTATTTTGAGAATTAGGATAAATCTTGTAAAGAAAAGGTCCTCCCATAAAACCATTTTCTAATCTCCATAACCCTCTACAAATATTGTTAGAACACTGGATAGGAAATTCAGACTCAATTGTAATATGCGAATTCTTTTTCGACCCTCTTATTAGTTTCAAAACACTGTTTACTTTATTAGTAATTACTGTATTACTTTCAAGTAAGGAAGTGTCTTTATTGGTAAGATGGGTTTTTGGGTTTAAACTGAAAATTAAAATGTGTTTTATTTGTTCTGAATTTGCTGGATTGTGTGCGGCCCAAAAAATATCTGAACTATCTTTAATTATTGTGTATTCATTAGGTATAATTATATTTTTTGGGTAGGCTTTGTTTGTTGAAATATCAAAAATTTTCCTTGATTTTTTGATTAGCGATTTTCTTACATAGTTAATTTCCTTTTCAAGGAATGTGTCTTTAGATTTTTTCAAATTATACAAAACATCTTTGATTTGTACATTATGTGTATTAATTACAGCAACCAGTTGATCTTGCGACCAAACATTATTAATATAACTTACTTTATTATCTGTATTTGGCTTTAGCTTCTCAAAGCTAAGCTGGTTGTCATTAACTATTAAAATATTAGTATGAGTTTTGAAAAAATTAGAGAATTCACTTGTTTTTATACTGATTACTTTAAATTCTGGTTCATATCTTGATAGTCCTTTTGTGGGAGTTGAGAAGAGATTAAAAATATCCTTATGTGATAGCATAGGGTTTTTTTCATCATAAACAACCACTATTTCATTGACTAATCCAGTAGATTCTGGAAGCACTTTTTGATTGTTAAGACAGGAATTTGAAAAAAACAACAATACAAAACAACAGATTTTTATAATAATTTTTTGTTTGAGCATTTATTTCGTTGATTGTTTAAATTAATTTGTTAATGGCAATACTATTGTATTGCCTGGTTTTAACAAATCAGAATCAAGATTATTGTATTCTTTTATTTTCCAAATAGATAGGTTAGGTTGTTTTTTTGCTATATCCCAAAGGGTGTCTCCTTCTTGTACTATATATTTCTTTCCTGGAATAGATTGGTTTTTTGTATCTTTTTTCTTTTTATTCTTCACAAAAAGAACGAGCTCGTCATCAATATCAATATTAGAGGTTAATAAATTATTCCAAGATTTAATTTGAAAAACATTGAGATCATACTTATTAGCTATTTTTCCTAAATAATCTCCTTTTTTTACCTTATAGACAATTCGGTCTTCGTCAATCAAAATCTCTTTATTCTCAACAGCTTCTATAAAATGATAATTTACCTCCTCATTAATCAAAAAATCTTCAATCGATCTTTTTGGCAAATAGGCAATTGTATTCTTAGGAAATATATCTTTTTTTAAAGAAGGATTTAGGTATCTCAAAGTATCAATGGGTATACATAATAGTTCTTTGATTACCTTGTATTCAACTTGTGATTTTAATCTAATGGTGTCAATATTCGCACTATAAACGCTTCTTTTATGCAATTTAATGTCATGATTGGAATGGTATTCCATGACATAATTTATAGCTATAAACAGTGGGACGTAGTTTTTCGTTTCTTCTCTAAGATGGGTTCTTAAATCCCAAAAATTATTGCATCCTGTCTTTAACATCAATCTCTGTACGTATCCCGGTCCTCCATTATATGCAGCTAAAACAAGATTCCAATCTCCGAACGTATCATACAATTTTAAAAAATATTGACAAGCAGCTTCAGTTGATTTTATAGGATCATATCTTTCGTCAATATAAGATGTTACATCTAGATTGTATTGCTTTCCTGTGCTATACATAAATTGCCATAACCCACATGCTCCTGACTTAGATCTAGCCTTGGGGTTTAAGGATGATTCGACAATTGCTAAATACTTTAATTCTAAAGGGAGGTTGTACTTGTCAAGTCTCTGCTCTATGTCTGGAAAATAAAAACTACCCCTTGAAAGCATCGATGATATTAATTTTTTGTTCATAGCCAAATAAGCGTCTATATGTTTTTGAACATGTTCATTGTAATCAAGATTTATTGGAGACTTATCATTTAGTTTTTTAAGTCTTTTTTCATAAATATTTATACTTTGTGTTGGTTTAGCAATTTCTTTCGAAATAAATTGTGACAGACTATCATCGCAAACACTATCTTTTTGAAATTGATAGTTGAGCTTTAATCCTTCAGCGAAGCTATTTGTTACTGCTAAAGTATAGAGAATGTAAAACAAAAAAGAAGAGCGCTTAATCATAAATACAAATTTCTTTAATAAAGGTTAAACTATAGGGTGCTGGATTGCTCAATTTTCAACTACATTGTGTTCATTAATACTTTATATAAACATGTGGTTCTACATTATAAATTTTTTAGATAACTTCATATATTGTTATATCTTTGTAAAAACAGAAAAAAATGAATCCTTACATTCAAGGTAAATTGTTAAAAAAAATTAACAACCCTGATGATTTAAAGAGTTTAAACAAAACACAGTTACAAGATTTATGTGGTGAGTTAAGACAGTATATTATCGATATAGTCTCTGAAAAAGGAGGTCATTTAGGGGCTAGTTTAGGCGTTGTTGAGCTAACAATTGCAATTCATTATGTTTTTCAAACTCCGGAAGATCAATTAGTTTGGGATGTGGGTCATCAGGCTTATGGGCATAAAATTCTAACCGGAAGAAAAGATAGCTTTTATACAAATCGGATTTATAAAGGGATTAGCGGATTTCCGAAAAGAAGCGAAAGTGTTTATGATACATTTGGAACAGGACATTCATCCACCTCGATTTCTGCAGCATTAGGAATGGCAATTGCTTCAAAAAGAAAAGGTATAAAAGATAAACAACATATAGCGGTTATTGGAGATGGATCAATGTCAGCCGGAATAGCATTTGAAGCATTAAACCATGCAGGTGTAGAAAACTCAAACTTATTGGTGATATTAAATGATAATTGCATGTCTATAGATCCTGCAGTTGGAGCGCTAAAAGAATATTTAACTGACATTTCAACTTCGCAGGTTTACAATAAGGCCAGAACTAATATATGGAAGGTTCTAGGAAAGTTCAGTAGATTTGGAGCTAATCCCCAAAAAATTGCAAAAAAAGTTGAAGGGGCTTTAAAGTCAACTATTCTTGGGGAGAGCAATTACTTTGAGTCTCTCAATTTTAGGTATTTTGGCCCAATTGATGGTCATGATGTTCATCATTTAACCAAAGTATTAAAAGATTTAAAAAAAATCCCAGGTCCAAAAATTTTACATTGTGTAACTAAAAAAGGGAAGGGGTATCTGCCAGCAGAAAAAGGAAATGCAACAAAATGGCATGCTCCTGGAATTTTTAACAAAAAAACAGGAGAAATTATATCTTTAAGTAAGAAGCCTTCTCCTCCTAAATATCAAGATGTTTTTGGAAAAACAATAATTGACTTAGCAAAAAAAAATAAAAATATTGTTGCCGTTACACCAGCAATGTTAACGGGAAGTTCTTTGACTAAAATGATGGAATTGATGCCTGAAAGAACCTTTGATGTAGGAATCGCCGAACAACATGCTGTTACTTTTTCTGCAGGCATGGCAACACAAGGGATGCTTCCTTTCTGTAATATATATTCATCATTTATGCAAAGAGCTTACGACCAGGTGATTCACGATGTTGCCCTACAAAACCTAAACGTGATTTTTTGTCTTGATAGAGGTGGGTTAGTTGGAGCTGATGGAGCAACGCATCATGGAGCTTTTGATATAGCTTATCTTAGGTGTATTCCAAATATGATTGTTTCCTCTCCAATGAATGAAATAGAGCTTCGTGATTTAATGTATAGTGCACAAAAATCTAATCATGGACCATTTTCTATTCGCTACCCAAGAGGTGCTGGGGCATGTATAGATTGGGAAGTGCCTTTTAAAGAAATTTCTATTGGTAAGGGTAAAATGATTAATGATGGGGTCGATGTCGCTATATTGTCATTTGGTCACGTTGGTAACTTTGTGGTAGATATCCAAAAGGATTTCAAGAATAGCGGTATCAGTGTAGCTCACTACAACATGATATTCGTCAAGCCATTAGATGAGGCTTTACTGCATGAAATATTTAATAAATTTGATAAAATTATAACTATTGAAGATGGTTGTTTGATGGGAGGATTTGGTAGTGCGATAATTGAATTTATGATTAATCATAATTACTCTGCAAAAGTTAAAAGACTAGGTATTCCTGACAAATTTATAAATCACGGAACACAAAATGAGTTGTATGCAGAATGTGGTTATAATAAGGTTGCTATAAAATCAACCGTTGATTCTTTACTTATAAAAGAAACTACTACTAAAACAGGATAGTTTTGGCAATTTTGAAATATCTTGATTCTTAAAATAAAGTATTTCTATCTTTGTATTAAATAACAACATAGACATGAACAGAACTAAAGTTATCACTGCGCTAAATTTAAATACAACTGAAGAACAGATTCTCGTGCAAGGTTGGGTTAAAAATTACAGAAAGGGTAAATCAATTTCTTTTATTTCAATTAATGATGGTTCTACAATAAAAAATATACAAATAGTAGTGGAAAATAGTAAGTTTGATGATAATACGTTATCAGATATTCATACTGGATCATCGTTAGCAATAATTGGACTAGTGGTGCAGTCTCAAGGTTCTGGGCAAAAAATAGAAATTTCCGCAAATGAAATAACCGTATTAGGAAAGTCAAATCCTGATGAATATCCATTACAGCCAAAAAAACATAGTTTAGAGTTTTTAAGAGAAAAAGCTCATTTAAGATTTAGAACAAATACCTTTTCTGCGGTTTTTAGAATTAGGCATTGTCTCACATATGCAGTGCATAAATTTTTTAACGATAGGGGTTTCGTAAATATACACACTCCCATTATCACAAAAACAGATGCAGAAGGGGCTGGGAAGATGTTTAGAGTCAGCACTATAGATTTTGAAAATATATCAAAAGAAGAACTAGAAAAAATAGATGCTTCTAAAGATTTTTTTGGATGCAAAACAAATCTTACAGTATCAGGTCAATTAGAGGCAGAGTTGGCTGCTCTAGCTTTAGGTGAAGTATATACTTTTGGGCCGACATTCAGAGCAGAAAATTCGAATACCTCACGTCATTTGGCAGAATTCTGGATGATTGAACCAGAAATGGCATTTACTGACTTGTATGGAAATATGGATATAGCAGAATCTTTTCTTAAATATTGCATTTCGTATTGCCTAGAAAATTGTGAAGATGATTTGATATTTTTAGAAAAAAGATTGATTGAAGAAGAGAAATTTTTGAAAAAAGAAGAAAGGTATGAGGTTCCATTAATCGATCGTTTAAAGTTGATAGCTGAAAGTGATTTTGAAAGGGTAAGCTATTCTAATGCATTGGAAATTCTTGAAAAAAGTAAGCCTAACAAAAAAGGGCGTTTTAAATATCCGATTACTGGTTTTGGTATGGATTTACAGTCAGAACACGAAAGGTATTTAGTAGAAAAGGAGTTCAAAAAGCCTGTTATTTTGTATGATTATCCAAAAAACATAAAAGCTTTTTATATGCGTTTAAACGAAGACGGGAAGACGGTTAGGGCAATGGATATCTTATTTCCTTTAATTGGAGAAATAGTAGGGGGTTCGCAAAGAGAAGAGCGTTATGATGTGCTGGCAACAAGAATGAAAGAAATGAATATTCATGAAGAAGAATTGTGGTGGTATTTAGAAAGTAGGAAGTTTGGAACATGTGAGCATAGTGGATTTGGATTAGGTTTTGAGAGGCTGGTAATGTTTGTAACAGGAATGAAAAATATTAGAGATGTTATCCCTTTTGCAAGAACACCACAAAGTGCAGAATTTTAAAAATGCAAAACCAAAAATTAGAACAGAACCAAAGGCTTAAAATTAGCTCAAAGCAAATTCAGTTTTTATCTCTACTACAAACCCCATCTATGGATTTAGAGAGAGTTATTGAAAAAGAATTAGAAGAGAACCCTGCTCTTGAGGAAGCTGAAGAGAATGAATCTGAAAATGATCAGAACAATTACGCGCATCGAAGAGAAAATAAATTTCAACCAGAAAAACAGTTAGTAGAAAAATCCATTACATTATCTGAATTTCTTGAAAGTCAAATGATTGAAGTTTCTTTAGATTCCAAATCTGAATTTTTAGTTAAATATCTAATAAATAGTCTTGATAAAAATGGTTTTATCACAAGAGATCTACATATTATATCAAGTGATTTATTTGTTAATTACAAATTAGAGGTGGATGAAGATGAATTATTGGATTGTTTAAAGATTATTCAGAAATTTGATCCGATTGGTGTCGGGGCAAGATCATTAAAAGAAAGTCTGTTAATACAATTGAAAAATAAAAAAAGGACTTTAGAAACAGAGCTAGCATTGTATGTTATTTCAAATTTTTATTCTGAATTTATGAATAAGAATTATGAAAAACTGTTAGAAAAAACCAATAAAAACAAAGAGGAGATTAGGTCAGTGTATAAAGAAGTTGAAAAACTAAATCCGTTTCCAGGATCTGAATACGGTGGTGAAAAAAAAGAAGAGAAGTACATTGTTCCTGATTTTAATATCTCTATTATTGATAACAGGCCAGTGGCTTCATTGTTAAGGTGCTATAAAAAAATAAAAACAAGTGCTTATTATCAAAAAATGCTAAAAACGGCTAAAGATAATTCTGTTGTAGAATTTCTAAAAAGAAAAATAGATGCCGCAAAATGGTTTCAAAATGCTCTTAAAGAACGTGAAAAAACCCTTTTAGATATAATGCAGGTAATAGTTAATTTTCAAGAGAAGTATTTCTTAAGTGGCAATGAAGTTGATTTAAAGCCAATGAAGCTGATAGATATTGCTAAAATAGTAAAAATGGACATTTCAACCATTTCAAGAATGAGCAACAGTAAATATTTTGAATCCTTTTTTGGCTGCATCCTTGTTAAGGATCTTTTTTCTGAAGCTTACATGCAATTAGACGGAACGTCTGTTTCTATAAAAGTCATAAAAAAAAGATTACAAGAAATAATTAAAGAGGAAGATAAAACAAAACCTTTATCTGATGAAAAAATTGCAGAAGTCTTGGGTGGAGAAGATTATTTGATAGCTAGAAGAACGGTTGCTAAATATAGGGCTTCTCTTTCAATACCAACAAAAAAAATGAGAAGAGTAGTTTGATGAAATTTTCAAAATTTATTTCAGTAATATTTCATCCTATATTTATTCCAACAATGGTTCTTTCTATAATTATTTTTGAGGTTCCTGAAATCTTATCTTATCAAAAGAAATCTTTATTTTTTCTTATAAACGTACTGGTCCTTGGGACTATTGTTTTACCGATTATTAGTATTTTGATTCTAGTAAATAGGGGAAAAATCGATTCTATAGAGGTTGCTAATCATAAGCAAAGAAAATTTATTTTGCTTCCTGTTTTTTTATTTTTTGTTTTAAGTTTTTTAACAATGCAGTGTTTTTTTCCTGGGCTTTATCAGATAAAAAAAATATATACCGGAGCATGTATATTATCTCTGCTTTGTTTTTTTATTTCTAATAATTGGAAGATTAGCTTGCATACGGTAGGCTCTGGCTCTGCTTTAGGAGTATTATTTAGTCTGCAGTTGGTTTATGGAGACTTATTGTTTTGGGTGATTAGTTTTATCTTGATCTCACTATTGGTTGGTTATTCTAGAATCAAAGAACTTGCTCATAATTTTAATCAAGTATTGATCGGTTTTTTGACTGGTTTTATTATTGAATTTTGCTGTGTTTTTTATTTATAGATTTCTATTTCTATTATCTCTATTTTTCTCTCTCTCATAGCTTCGATGCTATAAATAGATTTAATCTTATTTTTTGGATTAGAGCTAATGCTACTAGAGGCTCTTGTTTCTCCATATGGAGTTTGGGTAATTTGTAATTGTTTATTGTTAAAAAATTGATTTAATCTTCCGTTTTTAAATTGCTTAAAGTAGTTTAATAAGCTATGGATTCTTCTATTTGAAAGGCTATTATTATACTTCTCTGTGAACAATGGGCTCGCATATCCTTTAATATAAATGTTTATCCGCTCCCCAATTATTAATCTTTTTAATAAAGACTCTAAAATTAAACTAAGAGTGTTATAGTTTTGCTTTAATGTTTGCTCAAAAAATTTATGTATTTCAGGATTTGGATTTATATTTAAATACTCTTCTCTTAATAAATAATAGGAAATATAAGTTTCCTTGTATGTTTTGTTGGTAGTATTTCTTAAGGATTTAGGGTCAGGCTCATCGTTGTGAAAATATAAGGTCAGAGGTAAGTATTTTTGTATTGTATCTTTAAGGATTTTGGATTGATTATCTTTTCGCTTATATTCAAAAGAGAAGATGTCATTACAACAACTAGTTGTTGATCCAGTAATTGCCGGATCTCGGTTTGATGCAAAATAACCTTTATTTTGATTATAAAAAGATAGGTATAGGTCGTCATTATTAGAATTTAAGTAATCAACTGTTGTAGCTTCTTTCCAGAGGTTTAATTTTCCTTGAGCTTTATATATATCAAAATCTATTTTTTGAATAGAATTTCCTCTACTAAAAAATAGCTCCTCAGTCCACATATTGTAAAAAGGTGTAACCTCATCATATGCAGAGTTTATCTTATCTCCTGCATTGATCGGCTCTCCATAATTTCCATTTTTATCTAAAATACAAAACCATATATCCATCCCACCATAACCTCCCATTCTATCAGAAGAAAAGTACAAAACATTCTGAGATTCATGTTTAGCTATATGTGGCTGAGTGTTTTTGCTTTTAAAATAATTAATCTCCTTTGCTAGCTCTATATCTTTATTTTCTAATGAATCGGTTATTACTTTTATTTTACAAATTGTATCTTCAAGACATTCTGTGAAATAATATAATTTTTGTTCTGAATCAAAAAACAGATTACCCCTGGATTTTTCTGAATAAAAATATTCTTTTCCTTTTTGCCATTGATTGTTTTTAAATTTTGTCTTAAAAATATCTGACTTAAATTTATTTCCTACTAATTTAGAAGATGTGTAAAATGCTGTAGAATCGTCAATTTGAAAAAATGAAAATTCTGAATTAAGCGTATTAATATTAAGTCCTAAGTGTTTAATTTCAATTTTTTCTTGTGAGAAAGAAGTGTATGATAAGAAAAGGGCGAGAAAGATTATATGTATTTTGGACATGTTTTTTCTTCTAATTGTATTTTTTGTTTTTTATTAAAAAAATAGACTATCGAGAATTCGAATCCTCCTCTGTTTTCGCTTGCAACCTTTAAATCAGAAACATTAATGTCATAGCTAATTTTTGCCTGTATATTATTTTTTTTTACTCCTAAACCTACAATAAATGCATCGTTCATTCTATAGTATGACAGTTGATATAATTTAATGTTCTTTATTGTTAATTCTTGTTTTATTCCAAACAGAGTTTCGTGATTTTGAGTTTGTTTTGTATGTAAAAGCTCAAGATGAACTGCATGTCTCTCATTAATAAATCGACTTATCGAAGAGTAGGTGTTATTTTTAATACTGAGCCTGTTTTCTTGATTATTAAAAGAATTTCGTGGTCTGTTTAAATGTTGGTAAGAATTTGAAATTATAAAAGAGTATTTATCTAAAAAATTCCTTTTAAAACTAGCTGATATAGAAATATCTGAAAATAAAAAACTATTGTTTATTAAAGTCTCATTTTGCTCAAATATCAGCATGTCGTTGTTAATTGTTTTTTGTCCAAAACCAAAGCTAGCTCCCAACATGATATTATTGTCTCTGTATAAGTTTAGATTTGAACTTAAAGCAACATTTATCTGGTTTTTGGTTAAATTCGCATCTCCAGATTTATCATTATAAAACTCTAAACCTAAATTTATCTTTTTATATACTTTCTTTGCCTCTACAGACATGAGAAAGGTTGTAAATGGCTTAGAAACAGATTCCCATTGCGATCTTCTGTGTAAAGAAATCCTATAGTCATTATCTGAGAAATGTCCTATTAAAGATGGGTTAATGGAGACTCTGCTTATTAAATTTTGAGAAAAATGAATATCCTGAGCAAATAAAGTGCCGGAAAGTAATGTGCTTATTATAAAAATAAGTGTTCTCATTTAACTAGTGTAATGTTTCCCTTTTTGAATAGTTTTTTGTTTCCATAGCACTCAATTTCTAAATAGTAGTCAAAAACCTGTGAGGATTGTCGTTCTCCTTTAAAATATCCGTCCCATCCTTCATTTATATTTTTTGAAGAATAGACTTTCTGCCCTACTCTATTAAAAATTTCTATTTTAAATTTTGTAATGACTTGATTTTGATCTATAATCCTGTAACGATCGTTTAACTCGTCTTCATTGGGGCTGAATGCGTTTGGTATGATTATACCACTTTGGTCACAAAAAACATTCATAACCTCTACATATATAGAATCTTTTAAGCTACAGTGCTCATTGTAAACATTGACCAGGTGATATTTACTTATTTCAGGAAAAACAATAGTATTGTTTGTTGACTCGTCATTTTCCCACAACACATTGTCATTTGTCAAAACATATAGCATGGTGCTCTGTCCTTTGTATATAATACTTTCGCTAGACCACATAGAGTCTATTATTGGGGGTTCATTAACAACTACAAAAAAGGAATCAGAATATACACACCCCTCCTCATTAATTATAACTACACTGTACCATTTTGAAAATTCAGGAGCATCTAATATTATTGATGAATCGTTAACATAAATAACGTTTTCTGGATTCCAGGAGTACTCTTCTATTTCAACATTTGGATTAAAATTGTTTATTTGAATTATAGCCGTATCTCCTTTGCATATTTCTTCAATTCCTGATAAAGAAACGTTTATACTTTGATTTTCAACAGAAACACTGTCAATTACAGAACAGTGTTGGCTAGCTACTTTAACAAAGAATTTTCCTGTTGAAAATACATTAAGGGTGTCGAAAAGACTAAGTGTGTCAGAGAAGTTAGAGTTGGATGACCATATGATGTTTGTTGATGATAATTGATTGGCTGAAAGTGTAATCGGCTGATTACAATAAGTTGTATCCTCTTGTAGATCAACTATCGTACTGTCAATAATTATTTTTTGCTTAAGTGTGTCTGTGCAGCCAGAAACTGTTGATGTTGTTGGAATATTTATTATTAAAGAATACTCTGTGGTTACATTTATGTCTGTATACGGGTTTGATATGTTGGGGTTGTCTAAATTAGTGGATGGTTGCCATGAATATGTTGTGGCCAACTGTGAATAAGGGTTGATGCCAATTTGAACTTCTGTATCTCTACATTTTTTTTTATCTGATAAATTAAAGGTTGAGTCGGAAAGAATGTAAATTGTTTTGAAAATTGTGTCAAACAAATTACACGAAGAAGGAGAGTGTGCAATAAGTGTAACATGAAATTCTCCCGATGTCAAGTATGTGTGAGTGGGGTTTTTTTGAGTTGATGTAAATCCATCTCCAAAATTCCATAAATATGTATTTGTGTCTTGATTGGTTGATAAATTAGTAAATTGAATTGTTTGTTCGCAACTTAATAATGGAACATCAAAATCTGCAACAATCATAGGAAAGTTCATTTTAAACTTAAATACACCGTTATTGCAATTTAAGCTATTATTGGTGGAGGATACTACATTAGCAGTTGGAAAAATTGGAAAATCTGAATTTCCTCCACAGCCTGCGCAAACTGATTGATAAATAATACCTTTTCTATCAAACCTTGACGTGCCTCCATCAACATGTTCTGAACTTTGACTTCCTCCAAAATAAGTTGCATAAGATAAAGAATCTAAAAAATCGTTCATCACCATAAGATAAAAATCATTTCCATCAGTAGTGTTTTGAAAAGCATCATTCGTTACAGGTAAGTTTAAAGTGGTAAGAGTTCCTCCTGATAAACTAGAACCCCATCCCGATACATAAATCCTATTGCATAAATCTACTAAAAAAGCAGTTGGTGAAATGTCAGGAGTTCCTTTTCCGCTACCAAAGACAGTTGACCTTTTAAGAATAGATAGGCTTGAGTCAAAAACAGATATAAACTGACCTCCATTTAACTGTTGGTAATTAGAGTTTACTATTAAACTAGAATCTTGGGATTTAGTTTGTCCAAATATGTAAATGTCCTTGCTCTTACTAGATTCAACAAAGTACGCTTGATCATACTTATTGGAGCCAAAATATGTTGATGCGATTATCTGTGTGCCGCTTGAATTAAATTTTGCTACAAAAGCATCTGCATTTAAAGAGTCCAAATAATTAGGCTGATATGCAAGATTTGTAATTGGTAGGTCTGAAGAGTTAGTTCCTCCAGCCACAATAATATCATTATCTAAATCTATAGAAAGTGAGTATAACGCATCGTCCTTAGTTCCGGAAAAATAGGTGCTCCATATAATATTAGACAGATCCCCACTCATCTTTACTAAACATCCATCTTGTCCTCCTAAGCTAGTTGATTGTATCGCATTTTTAACAGGGAAATCAATGGATCTTGTACAGCTGGCAATATAAATATTATTGTAATTATCAACTTCTATTTCTCCTCTTGCTTCATCTGCATAATTATACCTTAATTTAGTTGCAATATTAAGGCCGTCATTAGATGTTCCTCCTAAAAATGTAGAAGAAATTAAAGCTCCTCCATTAACACTTATTTTAGAAACTATTATGTCTGATCCGTTTGGAAAACTAACACCAATTCCTTGAGGAGAAAAAGAGTTTCCTCCATTAAAATTAGTGTCAAAAGCTAAAGAAGTAACCGGGTAATCTTCTGAGCCTGTTGTTCCGAGAATATAAATCTCCCCTATAGTATTGACAATCATACTATGGGGAAGCTCATCCATAGAGCCTCCTAAATATGTAGAGTAGATTCTTGTCGATCCTGTTGTATCATATTTTGTTATTGCAATATCTGTTCCAGTTCCTCCAACTCCTCCATTAAAATTAATCTGATATGCTCCCAAAGTAGTTGGGTATCCTGGTCCAAATGAAGTGCTACCAGAATAAAGAAATCCATACTGATCAAAAGTGGCTGTATATCCAAAATTATCAGCAGTAGATCCCGAATAGGTGGAAAAAATAAGTTCAGGGTCAATTATCAATTGATGGTCTTTATCATATTCTCCTATTATATTGAAATAGTATTGGTTTTTTTTCACTTGAAAACCACACTCTACTTGAACAGTATCATTATTTATCAGCTGGTAAGCAAAGGGTTTTTTTTCAATAATTGTGTTTAGAGTATTTTTTATTATTAGGTTGTCATCTTGTATATCTGAAGAAGTTATGCCTGAATATTCCCATTTGATTTGACTTGGATCTGCATGTGGTTGAATAATAAAGTCGTATTTTAAATTTTTGCCTTTAAAATAGACTTTTAAATCAATGTTTTCGTAAATATTTTTTTGCGTATACGATTGGTAAGATTTAACATTGTTTGCCCAAAAATCCTTACCTCCTATATAATAGTTTTCATAGAAATCAGATTCGTTTTCAAAAGAGATATTTAGTGTATCCAATATTCCTAAAAAATTAGTTTCAAAAGAATGGGTGTTTATGTGATTATCTGTAGCCCTATTTGAATGTATCTCGTAAAGCTTGTCTATGTCAAAAAATGTATATAGAAATTTTCCTTTTTCCAAAAATAAAGTTCCTCCGGGAAGATTTGCTTTAGCAAAGACTTGTTTTGGAAGCTGGCCCTTATTTTGAGTAAAATGATGTTGTGAAAAAAGGTTGTAAGAAGAAAAAATAAAAAACACTAGTATAATTTTTATTTTTACACTAAGTATTTTGGTTTTCATTTTAATGATTGCTTTCGGTTAAATACTGCATTAGACTGTCTTTAACAATTGTGTACTTTTTTTTATTTTCTTTTTTTATTGGATCTCCAGGAGGGAGCTTTTCTTTATATGGGTCTACTTGCTTTCCGTCTCTCCAAAATCTATAACAAACATGGGGGCCTGTTGCTAATCCTGTAGAGCCAACATATCCTATAACCTCTCCTTGTTTCACATAAACTCCCTTTCTGATGCCTGGTTTAATTTTAGACATATGGAGGTATTGGGTCGTGTATTTGCTGTTATGGCGAACCTTAACATAGTTTCCGTTATTTTTTGTATATGATGCGGTTGTAATTACTCCGTTAGCAGTTGTAAAAATTGGGGTTCCCTTTGGGGCAGCATAATCTGTTCCAAAATGACCCTTCCATTGGCCAGTAACAGGGTGTTTTCTATTTTTACTATAACGGGATGAGATTCGACTATATTTTAATGGTGCACTCAAAAAAGTTTTTCTAAGAGTGTTGCCTTTTTCGTCAAAATAATCTCCAAAATTTTCATTTTCTTCAAAATAGAATGCAAATAATTTTTTGTTTTTATGGACAAATTCAGATGCAATAACTCTTCCTATTCCAATAAATTCATCGTCAACATATTTTTCTTCATAATAAATAGTGAACCTGTCATCTTTTTGAATTTTAAAAAAATCTATAGTCCAAGCATAAATCTCCTCTAACTTCATAACTAAAGCCGGGCTTGATTTAGCTTCAATTAATGCATTCCATAATGAAGAATTAATCTTTCCTTTGATGGTTCTTTTTTTTATATTTATTTGTTTTTTACCTCTATATACATCTATATTATTTCTTAAATCAAAAACAATATAGTCAACGGAAGTTTCTTCATAAATAAAATATTTTGCAGTCTCGTTTGAATCTTTTGCGCATAAAACCATAAACTTATTTCCGGGTGTTGCTTTTCTAAAGTCAAAAATACCTTTAGATTTATTTACAATTTCATCGATTTTTTGATGATTTATATGATGTAGGTATAGTATTTCTCCTAAAACTTGATTTTGCATTACCTCACCTCTTTTTAAATTGAACGAGTCTACCAAAATACCGTATTCGTATTCTGGCTCTTTGATTATTTCTACAGCTTCTTCTGAATCGTCTTTTTTATCAATATTTACTAGTAAAAATATTAATGCTGCCAACATAATAAAGATTCCTATCCAATTCTTCATGGTTAATTTGTTGTTTTTAATGGGTACTTTGTATTTTTAATTTCAGTAATCTTAGCGATTATTTTACCAGCCCAAATATCTGTTTCAACCTTTACAAGTATCCTGTTATTGTCGTCACTTATCCAAACCTTCATCTTTTCTTCGGCAGCAAAAACTCTTCCTTTTTGCATTTTAGGCTGAAAAACTAAGCAGTTTAATTTTCCATAATTTGTGTTGATTATCTCGTTATAAAGATATTTAACTTCTAAAATATAAATCTCTTCATCCATAAAAATATTTATTGAAAACACAGAGTCTTTCTCAATTTCATTTTTATCTAATCCTCTAGCATAATAATAAGCCGAAAGCATATCTTGAGTTGTATCCGAAATAAAATAGTGTTTTTCTCCTGTATCAACCTTTTTGTTTTTATGATTGAAATTATATTTTTGTTTAATAACATGGCCTCCCTCATAAACGTCTCTGTTGAAGAAAACAGGATTGTTGGATATTGTATCGATATAAGTTTCATAGGTATCTCGAACTTTAAAAAACCAATCGAAAAAAGGTGCGGTTCTTCCTTTTCCAATCATATGATACAAATTCTTTCCTTTGCGTTTTTTTATATCTGAAACGCTTAACTCTCCATATCCTGCCACGATTGGTCCAAAAGAAATTTTATATTTAAGGTATTCTCCTTTAGAATATGGGTTGTTTTTTTCTTGAGAAAAAACAAAAAAAGGAATGAAGATAATTACAAAAAAAAATCTCTTAATCATCTTTCAAAGATACTGGTTATTTTAAAAAATTTGGCAAGCAGAAAATTTTAAAAGCTCTGCTTCATTAAAATGTCTTGTTAATAACTGGACTCCGAAAGGCAATCCGTTTTTGTGAGTATGCTTAGGTAATGATATTGCAGGGTGTCCGGTTAAATTTGCTTGAACTGTGAAAATATCTTCTAAATATAATTTAGTAGGGTCTTTTCTTTTTAATCCAATATCAAACGCAGTATGAGGAGTTGTTGGTGTTAATATAAAGTCATATGTATTTAATATTTTATTTGTCTCTTCTTGAATAAGTCTTCTTATTTTCTGTGCTTTAGTAAAGTATGCTTCCTGGTATTCTTCACTTAAAACAAATGTTCCTAGCATAATTCTTCTTTTAACCTCTTCTCCAAAGCCTTCTGATCTAGTTTTTATATAAGTCTCTTCTAAAGAATTAACATCTTGTGCTCTATGACCATACCGAATACCATCATATCTAGATAAATTTGAGGACGCTTCAGCAGTACTAATAACATAATAAGTTGGAACTAAGTAGTCTAAATAAGGGAAAGATACTTCATCTACAACATTTCCATTGTTTCGTAAATTCTTAATATCTAAAAGTATAGTTTTTTGAATTTCTATATCGATATTTTTTGAATATAGTGCCTCTTTTATAACTGCTATTTTACTTTTCTTTTCATCATTTTTTATAACAGAGAATTTCGGCACTTCATGCGTTGAAGATGTGCTATCCAATTCATCGTGTCCCGAAATCACTTCTAAAATTAAAGCTATATCTTCTACTGTGTTTGCTATTGGTCCTATTTGATCAAAAGAAGACGCGTATGCAACAAGACCGTATCTTGAAACTCTTCCATATGTCGGTTTTAAACCATATACACCGCAAAAAGATGCGGGCTGCCTTATGGATCCACCGGTATCGCTGCCTAACGCTGCTAGACACAAGCCAGCCGAAACAGCAGCAGCAGAGCCCCCAGAAGATCCTCCTGGAACCTTGTTGATATCATGTGGATTTTTAACTGGTCCGTATATTGAATTTTCGTTTGAGCTACCCATTGCAAATTCATCGCAATTTAATCTACCGATTATTATAGCATCTTCTTTAAGTAGTTTTTTTACACAAGTAGCATTGTAAATTGCGGTATAGTTTTTTAAAATATTGGATGAAGCGGACATCTGGTGTCCTTTATAGGATATGTTATCTTTTATTCCTATTACCATTCCGGCTAATTTGCCAGCATTTCCTTGATTAAGCTTTATATCGACTTCTTTGGCTTTTTTTAGTGCTTCTTCTTCAAAAACTTCAACAAAGGCATTAAGGTTTGATTTTCTTATTTCTTCTATATACTCAATAGTAATAGATTCACATGTAAGCGAGTTATTTTTTAGGCCGATTCTTACCTCATCAAAAGATCTATTTTTTTTCAATTTACTAACTATCTTGATCCTTTTTACCTTGTTCGATAGAGTCGTTTATCTCATTCTTTCCTTTTTTAAACTCGCTTATTCCTTTACCAAAACCTCTCATTAATTCTGGTATTTTTTTTCCTCCAAAAAGTAGTAACAAAGCAAGAATGATCAATATCCATTCTCCACCTTGCGGTAAGCCAAATAATAATATTGAATGCATGTTTATGTGTTATGATTATTATGCAAAGGTATGTTATTTTTTTAATAATCTTGTGTAAGCCAAAGTGCTGGATTTTGTTTGTCATAACCATGCCAAATTTCAAAATGAAGTTCAGATCTGTCTTCTTCATCAATGTTAGATACAATCCCTATCTTCTCGCTAGTTAAAACCTCAACACCAGTTTTTACAAAAATTTCTTTTAATCCAGAATACACAGTGAAGTACTCTCCATGGTTAATTAAAACTGCCTTTCCTTTTCCTTTAATGTAAAATATTCTGGAAACCGTGCCATCAAAAACACTTCTGACCGCCGAATTTTTTTCAGTTGCTATATCAATTCCATTATTAAACGTTTGGACGTTTCCAAATTGTTTATGTGTTTGCTTTCCGTATTCCTGTACAATAACACCTTTATCTAAAGGCCACGGCAAACCCCCTTTGTTGTTTTGAAAATTATTTGAAATAATTTTTGCTTTTGGTGTTAAGTTGAGAGATTTTGTTTTTTCAGCAGACTCTCTAGCCTTTCTTATCTCTTCTTCTATTATTTTTCTAATTTTTTCATCAAGCTCTTTGCTTAAACGTTGATTTTCCTTGATTTTTTTTTCGAATAACTCTTGTGATTTTTGTAACTTACTAACGATTATCTCTTTTTCCTTTCTTTTAACCGCTAGCTTTTCTATTTCTTTCTTTTTTTGTGAAGCTGCGCTCTTTTTTTCTTCCTGTTCTTTATCTATAAGACTTGTTTGTTTTATCAGCTCTATCTTATGTTTTTCTAATTTAACCTTTGCTTCTTTAATTTTTCTGATTTGATTTTTCCTTGAATGAGTATACTGTTTAAAGTAAAGGCTTCTTTTATAGGCTTGATTAAAGTCTTTAGATGAAATAATAAAGAGTATAGGGTTATGATGGAGCTTGTTTCGATTGGTAAAATAAATCATGTCGGCATAATTTTTCAGTAACACTTCTATTTCCTTCTCTTGTAAAAAAATTGTTTTTTTAATTTCATTTATCTTGCTTTCAGTTTTTCTAATTCGTCCTTTTAAATACTTTATTTCAAGTGTAATAGTTGAAACATATTCCTCTTCATTTTTAATTTGTGCCTCTAACATATTTACATATGTAAGTGATTTGGTTTTATTTTTTTTAGTTTTTTCAAGTAGTTTATTTGTATAGGCTATGTCTTTTTTTAATGCTTCCTTTCTAGACTTAAGCTGTTCTTTGTTTTGTGAAGTTGCTACTACAGTCAAAAATAGCAATGATTTTATTAACGTTATTCTAATCAGCTTGGACATATGAATTTGGAATATTAAATATAAAATCTTGTTTTTCTAAAATTAGACTTTTCGAAAAATCTATAATACAAGTAAATTGTTCTTTTCTAGATTTAATTATTGCGTCCAATGTAATGTTAAATTTTTTTGGAAGTATATATTCTTCTACAACATTGTGTTCAAGGTAATCTAAACGAAAGGTGTTTTTGTTTCCCATTTTTTCTTCTGACAAAATAACTGATAGGATATTAAGATTATTTTTATCAATAATATATCTAGAGCTTTTGTTTTTTTGTTTGCTTATAATAACAATACTGGTGTCTAGCTCTTCTTTTATATAATGGTTTTTTGTTAACATAGGTTTTGCAAATAGAAAAGATTGAACTTCTAAAAGAGATGCGCTAGAGTTCAAATATTCTTTTATTTCTTTTTCTGTTTTTTTATAAAAGGTCTTATTGATTCTGTCGAGGACAAATAAAGAATCCTTAGTAAGTAAGATCCTAAAAAGCTCTATATTTAATGGTCCGGAAACTGAGCACCAAAAAACACTATCTCTTTGCGCTTTAATATTTACAGATAATTTTATATTTTTTTCCTCTTGATATATAGAAGCTGTTCCTTTTAATTGTATGTTTTTGGGTATTTTTTTTACCTCTTTTAAATTCGAGTAAACTTGGTTTTTATCTGGATTTGGATTTTTACTGATCTGAATGCGCTGTGTTTCGCAAGAAAAAAGAAAAAATATCGTGCAGATTAAAATATAGTTTCTAATCATTTAATTTCATTGTTTTTATTTTTTTCAATAACTCATTGTTATTTTTATCTAAAACGCTGGCTTGCTTCCATTGTTTTAAGGCTTCATCTTTTTTTCCTAACATAAAAAGTACATCTCCATAATGCTCAACAATAACTGAACTTTTATTACCTCCATTGGTTATGGCTTTTTTAAGCCACATTTCAGAATTTTTATAATCTCCCATTTGATATAATATCCATGCATATGTGTCTTGGTATGTTCCATTTTCTAGGTCTAACTCATTGCTTCTCCTAGACATCTCTTTTGCTTTTTCCAAATTCTTCTTTCTTAAAGAAAGGTAGTAGCTATAATTGTTTAATACAAGTGCATTATCTGGATTTATGGCTAAGGCAAGCTCAAATAAAGAATCTGATTCATGATGTTTGCCAAGATTCCTTTGCGATTCTGCTAGAGTAGAATAATACTCTACTTTAAGAAGATCATTATTTACGACATAATCAAGTCCTAAGGTTAAAGTTTTAACCGAATTATTATGTTGCTTCATTCTAGACTCTGAAACTCCTTGAAAATAATAAAAAATAGGATTAAATGGGAAAAGGTTTAGTGCTTGTTTTGAAAATTCTAAAACCTTATCAAAATTTCCTTGATCCGCTAAAATAAATATAGATTGTGTCCAAACTTGAGGTTGGTTTACTTCAATTTCTATAGACTTTAGATAATTTTCCAAAGCATTTTCATGATCATTAATTGCGTAAAATAAATCTCCATAAAGAGCATGAGACTTATGGTTTGTTGCGTGTTTCTTCACCAGAATACCACATAGTTCAAATGCTTGTTTTTTCATTGTCTCGTCGCTATCTAAAAGCGGAAAGTATGAAGCTATTACGGGTATTTTTATATCAATTAATAAATTAGGGTTCTCAAAAGCTTTTTTTAACTCATTAAATGATTTTTCGTTATCTCCTATATCTCTATAGTAATTAGCTAATTTTAAATTTACATGTCCGTTTCCAGGGTTTTCTTTGGCAATTTTTTGAAAAATTCCTATAGCTTTATTTTGTTGATTATTCAACAAGTATAATTCAGAAAGTATTTCTAACGCCTCAATATCTGAAGGAAAATGTTGAATAATTTTTTCAACTTCCTTAATAGCTAGATTAGTTTTGTTTTCTTGCATATACAGTGAATATTTTTGCATGGATATCATTTTATCAATGCCGAAAAATTCTTCAATCTGATCATAAACACCTATAGCTCTTAAATACTCTCTGTTGTGTATATACGTTTCTGCAAGCAGAAAATAATATTCTTGATTTTTAGGTAGTTTTTTTATGAGCTTTTTATACTCGATAGCGGCTTTTTGATATTCCTGATTTTTTTTTAATAAATCGGCATATAGTTTTATATACCAATTATTAGTAGGGTCTTTTTTAATAGAAACCCTTGATTGTTCTAATGCAATGTCTGTATTATGTAAAATTTGATTTATTCGAGCCGCTTCATAATAAGCTGCTGATTCATTTGGGTTTAGCCTTATGCAAGTCTCGAATAACTCAAGTGAA
>MDSZ01142901.1_pt1 | contig 25213 bp, 24 predicted proteins | sample 811201 | NCBI WGS metagenome assembly MDSZ01 (sample SAMN05326647, study PRJNA326480) | marine metagenome | isolation source: seawater | place: Indian Ocean: North | collected 2010
AAATAAAAAAAATAATAGAAAATTGGTTTAATAAAAAAAAAAAAAAAATTAATATAAAAAAAAACTTGTTAAAAGAAGGAATAATTGACTCATTTGAGGTAATAGATTTTATCATATATTTAGAAAATAGTTTCAAAATCAAATTTGAGTCGACAGAATTTCAAAATCCTAAATTTATGATTATTAAAAATATTATAAATTTGATTTATAAAAAAATCAAATGATTGACTACAAAAGTAAAGACCTCAATCTCGCTCTGAGAAAAATTGGTTTAAAAAAGGATGATAATATATTTTGTCATTCTAATTTAGGTTTTTTTGGCAGAATGAAAGATATTAATAATAAAAACGAGTTATGCAAAATTTTTTATAAAAATATATTTGAAATAATTGGTGTGAAAGGGAATTTAATAGTGCCTACTTTTAGTTATAGCTATTTTAAAAATGAAAATTATATTATTAATTCTACAAAGTCAGATATGGGTATTTTTTCTGAATGGATTAGAAAAAATAAAAAGAGCGTTAGAAGCAATGACCCAAATTTTTCAATTTCATGTATCGGACCTGAAAAAATTTATTTCACAAAAAATAGCAAAAATGACACTTATGCAGATGATAATTTTTTTGGAAAATTTCATAAAAAAAACGGTAAAATTTTAAATTTCAATTTCCCTGGTTCTACAATAATTCATTATTATGAAAAAAAATTAGCCGTTAGTTACAGATATAACAAAAAATTTTATGGGACTACTGAATCAAAGAAACAAATTTGGAATGTTTTTAGTAAAAAAATTTCAGATCAAAATACTTATCATAATCCGTTTCCAATTACTAATTTTGTAAAAAAATATAATATAGCTAACTATACAAATCTAGGTAAAGGGGAGATATTATGCATTGAAAGCATGAAGTTTTACAATACTATAAAAAAGATCCTAATAAAAAAGCCATATTTTTTAACATTAAAGTATAAGAAAAATTTATAATATTTAAATTTGACAAAATTATATTAAAATCTAACTATATTAACTTATAGATATGATTAAATTAATTTACGCCATAATTATATATTTTGTTAGCATGCAAACTAGTGCATTTGCATATCTAGATCCCGGAACAGGAAGTATAATACTTACTGCAATTATATCTATATTTGCTTTTTTATCTTTAAAAATAAAAATTATATTAAATAAAATAAAAAATTTTTTTGAAAAAAAAAAAGATATAAAGAGTAACTAAATTTTGAATAATTTAGAAACGTCAACAAAAGCAAAAACTTTAAAATTTCTTGAAAAATACCAGAAAAATTTAAATTTTAAAATTCCAGAAAGTTTCTATTTTACACTTAGCGATTATAAAAAAAAACAACACAAAATACTTGATAAAATTATAAAAAAATTCAGGAATGAGAAATTAATAATTAGATCATCTTCAATTGATGAGGATAACATTGATAATTCTTCAGCTGGTAAATATAACTCATATCAAAATGTTAGGTGTGAAATTAAAGAATTAAGAAAATATATAAATTTAGTTATTGAAAAATTTAAAAATAGAAAAGACCAAGTTCTAGTTCAAGAATATATTGAAAATGTTGATATCTCAGGTGTTGTTTTTACTAGAAACTTAAACAACAATGGACCTTACTATTACATTAATTATGATAATTCAGGTAAAACAAACCTAGTTACAGGTGGAAGTTTTTTTGAAGATACCAAATGTTTAGTAGTTAGCAGATATAAATTTAAGAAATCAAAAAAATTTAAAAAATTACTTTTAATTTGTAATAAATTTGAGAGGATTTTTAAAAATGACAGACTAGATATAGAATTTTGTATAAAAAAAAATAAAATTATTATTTTTCAATGTAGGCCACTTAGTAAGAAAAGAGAGATAAATGATAATTTGATTCAAGACATGTTAGTCAATATTGAAAAAAAAATAAAAAAAATTAAATTAAACTCACCTTTTCTAGAAGGAAACACTACATTTCTAAGCAATATGGCTGACTGGAACCCTGCTGAAATGATTGGATCAAAAGCTAAACCACTAAGCTTGAGTTTATATTCTGAATTAATTACTAACGATATATGGTCAAAACAAAGAGAGAATTACAATTATAAAAATGTAAATGATCATCCCTTGCTATTTAACCTTGGCGGATCACCTTACGTTGATTTGAGGCTAGATCTTAATTCATTTTTACCTTCAAATATTTCCCAAAAAATTCAAAAAAAAGTAATTAATTATTGTTTAAATAAGATTAAAAAAAATCCTAATCTTCATGACAAAATTGAATTTGAATTAATTGAAACATGCTTTGATTTTGACTCGATTGATAAAATAAAAAAAATTTTAAATCAGAAAGATGCAAAAGTATATGCATATGAATTAAAAAAATTAACAGAGAATATTATTTGTAATAACATTATTAAATTAGAAGAGAAGAAAATTAGTTATTTGTCAAAAAAAATAAACATTATTCAAAATTCAAAAATGAGCGAAATACAAAAAATTCATTTTTTTGTTCAAATTTGTAAAAAATACGGAACACTGCCTTTTGCTGGAGCAGCAAGATGTGCTTTCATTTCTACAAAAATGTTAAGAACTTTAGTGAAATTTAAAGTTTTAAATGAATTTGATGTCGAGGATTTTTATTCTAGTATAAAAAGTGTAACTACTGAAATGAACAATTTTTTATTCAAAAGTAGAAAAAATAAAAAATATGAAAGAGCATTTTTTGATCATTTCGGACATCTGAGACCATCTACTTACTCTATTTCATCTTTGAATTATAAAGAAAATTTTAAAAATTATTTTCCTAAAGATATTAAAGTAAAATATAAGAAACAAAAAAAATTTTATTTAAATAAAAAACAGGAAAAAAAGATAAATTCAATACTTAGAAAACAGAATTTAAAGTTCAATTGTGAACAACTCATAAATTTCTCAGTAAAATCAATTTATTGTAGAGAAAATTTTAAACTAATATTTACAAAATGTATTAATCAAATATTTGAAAATCTTATTTCCTTAGGAAATGAATTAAAAATTAAAAGAAATGATTTTGATTACATATCTATAAATACGATTTTGAATAGTTATAATAATCTTGATCTCAATAAATTAAAAAAAATTATAAAATCTGAGATATCTGAAAATAAGAAAAAATTTAATTGTGTGAATTTGATTGACCTACCCGATGTAATTTTAAATTCTTCAGATATATATGAGTTTGAAAAAAAAAACAGTACGCCTAACTATATTACAGAAAAATCTGTCACAGCTAAATCAATAATATTCAAAGAAATAAAAAAAAAATAAAAATTTGAGAGGAAAAATAATAATTTTGGAAAGTGCAGACCCTGGATTCGATTTTATATTTTCCTATGGAATTAAAGGTCTAATCACGAAATATGGTGGTGCCAATTCCCACATGTCAATTAGGTGTTTAGAGCAAGGGATACCGGCAATAATTGGCATTGGTGAAAATAGATATAAAGATTTGAGCAGAGCAAAAATCATAAATATAAATTCTTATGAAAAAAATTACAAAATAATAAATTAATGAAAAGAATTTTAATAACAGCAAGATTAAGTAATGATAAAAATGGAATAGTTTTTAATTTTGATAAAAATTGGTATGATTTTTTTAAAGAAAAAAAAGTTAATATAATTTCTAACAGTTTTTTTAACTTTAATAGAGATAAAATTTTAGACTTAAAACCAAATGGAGTAATATTAACTGGAGGAAATGATCTTTTTTTTTTAAAAAAAAACAAATTAAATTTGTTAAGAGATAATTATGAAAAAAAAATGATAAAGCTTTGCATACAAAATAAAATTCCACTTTTAGGAATTTGCAAAGGCTTTCAATCAATATCTAAATTTTTTAGTGGAAGTAAAATAATCAAATGCCTTAACCATGTTAAGACATCTCATAGTTTAAAAGTAAATAAGGATAGTAAATATTTAAAATGTAAGATTATAAATATTAATTCTTTTCACAATTATGGAATAAAAAATATAAATGAGCAATTTTTAATCGTATCAAAAACTAATGATAATTTAATTGAGATTGCTGAGCATAAAAGTAAAAAAATACTTGGGATTATGGGACATCCAGAAAGACCTTGTAAATCCAAAAAAGAATTAAAAAAAATAGTCTACGAATTTTTTAGAATATAATTTTTTTTAAATTACTTAGAAGTTAAATGTTCCATGGTCACATTTTCTAAATTTAAAACTTTACCAAATTCAACATCTCTTGATAGAAAACCCCAATAGCTCTTTTGGTTTTTAATTTCAAGATTTAGACCTAAAGAGCAATTTAATACTAGTTTAGTTGTATTAATATTGTCAAATTCTTGACTACTATTTTTAAGATACTTTTTATGACACTCATTATTAGTTTTGATAAAATTTAGAATACTATAAGAATAATTTAATTTATTTTTTATTGTTTCATTGTTTAAGTTATCTGATTTATTTTTATATCGATTTAAACCTCGAAAGGGATAACCATGATCTGATGTGAGTAATATTGTTGCCTTAGGGTCATTTGAAATAATATATTCTGTAAGTTGATTCAATTTATTTAAATTGCATAAATAACTATTCTCGTATCCTTGAATATCTTTAGTGGAAAAATCTTGCCTAATATAATCATTCCATTCATCTAAACTAAATAATCTATTGCATTTTTTGTCGTACACGTGTGGTCCATGTGGCATAAACTGATGAATTAAAAAAAAATTTTTATTTTTTAAATTAATACTTTTATGAGCTTTTATAAACTCGTCTACAATATTAGGGTCGTAAATAAATTTAGATTTATTTAATTTTTTATAAATTGAGTAAAAAGGCGAATTTATTAAAAATGTTAAAGCAATATTTTTGTTAAATTGAAATCCTTCTGATAAACAATATTTAGGAGAATGAAAATGACAAGTTGCCCATATATTTCCTTGCCAATAAAATCTATAATTTAATTCTTTTAGAATTTTTATTAGTTTAGGCGTGTAATCATTCAAGTAATAAGGAAAAAAATCTAGTAAGGTTGTGTACCTGTCTGACATCTCATCAACTGGATAATCGATATTTAGTATTGACGAAATTGAAAGATGAGTATTATTAAAAGTACTTTTTGAATTTTCAATTTTTTTAAATCCCTTTTTTTTTAAATTATTAACTAATTTTATTGAATTTGTATTTTTAAAAATTTTAAAAAAAAGATCAGGATCTATCGCTGCGTCTGATATAATATAATAAATATTATGATAGCTAAATTCTTTTTTGTCAATTTTATGTAATTTCAATTTCTGATCCTCGATTAATTCAACATTTGAATTTATATTATAATTTATGAAATAATACGAAATCGAGATAAGGTAATATAAAAAATATACTAAAATAAATCTATTTAGAAATAATTTAAAAGATTTTTTTTTTTTTAAAATAAAAATTAAACAGAAAAATACAATAAATATTATAATCAAAGTTAATTCTGATATTATGAAATATAGCTTCTCTGAAAATATTTTAAATAATATATTCTTTAGATTGTTAAAATTAAATATTAAATAAAAAAGTAAGCAAATATTATAAAAGTTAATATATTTTTTTAATTTAATTTTTGAGCAAATAGTTGATACAAATATTATTGTAAAAATAAAAGTTAAATAAATATAACAAATATTAAAAAAAAAATTTAAACTAATTTGTTCCTTGTTATAAAAAAAAAAACTTAAAAAAGATAAGCTAAAAATTAGCAATCCATAAAAATTATCTCTACTCAAATATTTGTCTTTTGTATTAATAAAAATAGTCATTAAAATAATCTTGAATTATACTCTTTTCATCTTCAAGAACTTTCGGATTATTTATTTTATCAAAAATATTTAAAATCATCAAATCTATTTGCTCAGGATTAAATGAATAGGCAATTTTATTACGTGAATATTCTTCAATAGAAACATAATTTGAATTTAAATTCACATGATTTGTTTTTTTTTGTTTTGTATCAATCAAATAAGATTTTCTATTAGTAAAGTAAGAATACTCAATGAATATTCCTGACCAATCAGATATTAATATTCCGCAATTTTTAAAATCTAATTCTTCATTTAGATCTATTTTATAGCCTAATTCAGACAATTGATTGAGTGTAATTTCCTTTTTTTTTAAGGACATTGGATGAGGTCTAAAAATAAATTCATACTTATTTTTATTCAAAAGATTGTATAATTTTACATGATAATTGCTTTCATAAAAATCAGTATTCCAAGTAGGTGCAATTAAAATTTTTAAATTTTTATTTGTATCATTAATCTTTGTATTAAATAGAGCATACTTTGACTTAAAAGTTTTAATTTTTTTTTTATAATTTGAATTTAATTCTAGTATATCTTTTTTTTGAAAATTATTAATTATTTGCAAAATATCAAAATACTTAAATGCATCCTTTTGATATTTCTTTATCAATCCTACTGGAGAATGTTGTAAATAAATATATTTACAATTAGATAATTTTGATTTTACAAAAAAAGTTGTATTCAATCCTGGAGTTGAACAATATAAAAATTTGAGTTTTAATGTTAAAAAAATCAGCTGTCTGAATAAATCAGTTTTAAATACAAATAAATTTTTTCTATCTTCTTCATTTAAATTTAGATTTTCAAATGATATAATTACTGCATTTTTAGTATATTTGCTTAAGTATTTTAATATAAATTTGTTTTCTATAAAAATTCCTCTTTTAAAATTTTTCTCTCTTTTTTTAAATTTAACATAGTTTATAAAGTCGAATAATATTTTTACCATTTAAGTTTTCTAAAATTATAAAGGTCTTCATAATCATCGAACTCGTACCATTTATTTTTAATTTTTATAGATTTAACTTTAATTTTATTTTTTATTAAATAATTTAAAAAATGTGTTGTTTGTAATTTTTTATTTTTACTAAGTTTTAAATATTGACTTATTACTTTTTTCTTCAATTCTTTTGGAATATATACAATACCCATAAATTGAAATTCTGGTAAATTGTTTTTTGTGGTGGATTGACCAATTTTAGTAATATAATCATTTTTGTCAATTTGCAGTTCTTCGGCATCATTTTTTTCCAATTTATTTCTTATTTCCCAAATTTTTTTCCAGTTTTTTAATATTGGAACATATATTGCATCATTTTTTTTTTCAGAAATTAACTTTCCTATAACACTTGGTGAGTAATATATGTCTGAATAAGTTATTAAAATATCCTGGTGAGACTCTTTTAATGCTAGATAAAAAGAATACATCATATCTCTAGAGTTATAATATTTATTATATATAAATTTAATTTTCTTATTATTTAAATGTTTTTTTATTAAATGTTGTTTAAAACCAGTAACTACTTTTATTTTATTAATTTTAAATTTTGCTGAAGCAAAAACTATATTTTTTATTAATGAAAATTTATTAATTTTAATAAGGCACTTATTTATTTTTATTTTATCAAAAATTCTACTACTCTTGCCAGCCGCTAAAATAAAATGTTCCATAATAAATTTTATTCTTTTTTAACATTTATAATTAACAAAAAAAGAAAAAAGAGTTTTTAAAAATATTATTAAATAAGTTTAAAATAACATATACTAAATATAATTTTTGAATAATTTTTAAAAATAGATTTTTATTTTATTTTAAAAATGTGAAATTGAAGAAATACAATGAATATATATATAGAAATTGAAAATTTTTATAAAGAATTTCCTGGAAAACTATTGCTAGGCTTGAATAATGTAAATGATAAATACAATGTATATATTGGGCATAGAAGTGATTTACAATCTGCAGCTTTAAATGGAAATGCTTCCCCAGGAATAATTCATTTAAAAGATTGCAATTCTTTGGATGAAAATTACCAAATCATAAAAAAATTAAGTTCTAAAGGGTATATATTCACAGCTCAAGATGAAGAGCCCGGCATAACAATTGATGATTATAATGAATTTTCAAACAGAAGAATGATTGATGGAAAGACATTTGATTTTATTAAGTATTATTTTTCATGGGGTAAAAGGGATTTTGATATACTTAAAACTAAATATTCTAAATATGATACCAAATTTATTTTATCTGGATCACCTAGAATTGATTTTTTTAAAAATTATAAATTAAATTCAGAAGATATAAGAAATTTCAAATTAAATTTAAAGACAAAAAAAAAATTAATATTGATACCAACAAGCATATCTTTTCCAATTGGTATTCGAAGAATGGCAGATTGGATGTATTCTTTCAAAGCCGGAAAAGATGAAAAAGATAAAAAAATTACTGAAGAAAAATTTTTTGAAACCTTTAAACAAGCCACTATAAACTTAGAATATTTCATTAAGCTTATAAGATATTTAAGTAAGGAGCTTACTGACTACGATATAATTATAAAATCTCATCCAAATGAAAAGATAGAAGATTGGAAAAAATTAATTGATTTAGAATCAAAAAATATTCATTATATTGATAATGTTTCTGTACAAGAACTTATTTATTTATCAGATATTATAATTCAAAACGGTTCTTCTACAGTAATTGATACATTTATTGCTGGGAAACCTATAATTACTTACGAACCCGTCAAATTTGAAAAAGATATGAATAAAAATTTCCCAAATTCTTTTGGCGAAAAATTTAAAACAAAAGAGGAAATCAAAAAATATTTAGAGGAGAACGTAATTAACTCTAAAATAAATTCTAATTTCTTAAGAATAATGAATGAACGAATATTCAATATTAGTGGAGAAATAAGCTCGCTGGATAATTTTACAAAAATATGGAGCGATATCTATATTGAAAAGTTTAAAGAAAAAAAAAATTTTTTTAAAGTTAATACTTTAGAGTTATTTAAAAAACGTCTACGAGAAAAGATAAAAAGATTATTAGAAAAAAATAAAATAATTCGTAAAGATAACATTGATATATTAAGTCAAAAGTTTCCCAACATAGATATAAATTATGTTAAAAAATTACATAAGGATCTAGGTATAATGAATAATAAATTCAAATTAGTTAATATAAGAAAAATAGGTGAAAGGATACTGGAATTAAAAAAAATCTAACTTTCTATATCTAAATTGTTGAAAATAAACGGGTAAGGTCCTGAATTATAATGAGATCGCTCTAAATAATTTTTTTCATTAATATATTTAGAGTAATAATTCCAAAAGAGATGGGTGTATTTTTCAACTGATTGATCACACTTGTTGTTTTTTATCAAATTTTCTAAATTTTTATATGCTTTTAAAATTTCTATTGAACTATTATCTTTTATAAGTATCTCTTTTTTTTTATAATATTCTGATTTAACCTTAAATAAAGTTTTATCTTCATATAGCATATCTTTTAAATTGGATATTTTATTTTTTCTCTTGTTAAACTGATATTTTATAAGATATATAATATTATTATTTTTATTAAAAAAGAAATTTAAAAAAGGAGTATTTAGAAGCATAGGTTTTTTTAAAGTGAAAGCTAAATAATCTAATCCTGTGCAATCCGAAATATAACAATAACAATTTTTTATTAAGAAAAAATCTATTTCATCATTTCGAAATTCAGAGTAATTAAAAATTTTGTCACTCTTTATATTTTTAAATTTATGCTTATCATGACCCATTATGACAATATTCATATTTTTTTCTGAGATATAATTGATCAAATCATAATAATTACTAGATTTAGAAATTCTTAAATCATGATGTGACCAATCAATATTTTTATAAGTATTTTTTAAATGCTCAAAACTCCAAAGATTAAGGCAGATATAGGGTTTGGTAATATTATTTAATTTAAGAAATTTTTCAAAATTATTTTCCTCTTCAGTTTTTAAATTAATATTTAAAATTTCTCCGTTATAATTTTCCCACCCACTTTTTTTATTATGAATATTGAATGCAAAAACTGAACTTTTTTTTTCTTGAGAAATTTCTGCATAATTCATTAGTTTTTCAATAAAATTGCCAAAAACAGAGGGGATAATTTTTAATTCTTTTTTAAATTTTGAAAAAATAAAATCGTTACATATATTTTTTTTGTCATACAGATAACATAAAAAAATAGTTTTTTGATCATGCTTTTTTTTTAAAGTATATAAAAAATAAATTTCTACTAAATGTCCTATTCTTCCAACATTTAACTTAAATAGTTTAATTTTAAAAAATATCAGTAATGTAATTAAAATATTAGAGAGAATATTAGCTATTAATTTTTTCATGTTTTGAGTGTTGTTTTAAATATACTATATATCAGTGGTATAAACATCTCTACCAATTATAACATCTACAACTGTCAATAAAAATATATGATGTATCATTTCAACCTGATTATATGATTTTGAATTAATCCAAAAAAATTGGTCTGCTAATTTATTAAGTTTATTATTTTTATCTGATCCAGTCATTGAATAGGTTTTAATTGATTTTTTTTTACAATATTTGATGCCATTTACGAGATTTTGTGAATTACCGCTAACGCTAAGGAATATAACTAAATCACCTTTTTTTCCCTGGTATCTTATAACGTTTGCAATCCAGTTTTCGTAACCATAATCATTTGCAAAGCATGTAATCAAATCGTCATTTGAAAATGAGTCAACATTAACTTTAGCATTTTTAGTCATATCTACTGCAAAGTGATTTGCCGTTGAAGCACTTCCACCGTTACCAAAAATGAATATCTTTTTTTTTTGTTTTTTTTTTTGTAAAATTAATTTCGTAAGTTCGTTGATTTTTTTAGGATCTATTTCGTTTATTAAACTTATAATTTTTTTTTTATATAAAGTTGATAGTTTTTGATTAATCATTAAAATTTCCTATATTTTGTGTAATATTAATATAAAAGAATAGAATTATCATTTTAAAAAAAATATGAAAGAATTTAATTTAGTTTCTAACCTACATAAAAAGACAAAAAGAAATTATTTGGAGAGAATGATAAACCAAAAAATCAATTGTATGGATGTTGCTAAAAAATATGATGAGAGATACTGGGATGGTAATAGAAAATATGGTTATGGAGGTTATAAATATATCCCTGGTAGATGGACTGGGGTAGCAAAGAAACTTATAAAAAAGTTTAAATTAACGAATAATTCGAAGATACTAGATATAGGTTGTGGAAAAGCTTATCTTCTTTACGAAATAAAGAAAATTTTACCAAACTGCAAGGTTTATGGATTTGATATTTCAAAGTATGCGATTGCAAAAGCTCATAGCTCAATTAGAAAAAATTTATATGTGTACGATGCCAAAAAAAAATTAAAATATAGGAAAAAATATTTTGATCTAATTATCTCTATTGGTTGTCTTCATAATTTAGAAATAAATTATTTAAAAAATTGTATTGAAGAAATAGAACGAATTGGAAAAAACAAATATATATTAGTGGAAAGTTATAGAAATAACAAAGAGTTATTCGATTTACAATGTTGGGCGCTAACGTGCGAATCTTTTTTTTCAAAAAGAGAATGGATATGGTTGTTTAAAGAATTTAAATATTCAGGACTATATGAATTTATTTACTTCGAATGATTAAACAAATGAAATTTTTTTAAATTCACTTACAAAATTTAATTCGTGTTTATTTAATTTTTTTTTGGTTTGAGTAAAAAATTTTTGATTAAATAATAGTAATTCTTCCACATTATTAATATCTCTTTTGGAATTTACTTCTAATTCATCCAATATAAAAATTAATTTTTTTTTTGATTTTAAAAGTTTTTTATAGATTTTGTCTCTCATTTTTTTATTGTTCGGCAGCAAAAAAGAGGAAAGCATTACAATACCAGCTACGGAAGTTTCTTTTCCTATTAATGTTAATAATGTGAGTGGATGTTTAGATTGCAAAATTTCTGTTGGGGAAAGGTAAAATATTCCATTCAAGTTATTTTCAACGTAATCTTTCATGATCATATTTTGAACAGATGAGGGATAAATTATTCCATTCAGTTCTCCTAGATTAATGTAACCTGCATATTTCTTTTTCATTTAATCTTGCGAATATTTTTTTATATAATTTAAACCGATCTTCGTCATTGGCTTCATACTAACTGGCTTATAAAAATTAGGTATATTCCTATGTGATTTTACAGTCACATCGTAAGGTGAAAGCAAGCTCTTAAATCTACAGTTAAGTGAGAATCTTGTCTCTTTACTTTTATTCACAATATTTCCATGTAAAATTAATGGTGAAAAAATCAAAACTTGACCAAAGTTAATTTTTAAGAAAAAAAATTTCTTTTTATTACTTTCATATAATTCTTTAATTGTTTTTTTGTCAGAGTTTCTTATTAAATTGTTGATACTTTTACTTACAGATGGTTTTGTAAAAAACATCGATTTACTTTTTTCTACATTTACTAATGGCGTCCATGCTACAACCTCGAAAGGACTCTCGCCAGCATATATATCAGAATGCATATCTAAAAGAGAATCTTTATCTTTTGGAGTTTGAATTGATAAATTAATTTTTTTTTGCATAGCTATTTCATTTCCAATAATTTCTGACAAGTATTTTTGAACAAGTTTAAGATATTTAATTTGAAATAAATTATCACTATTCATGCTTTTATATATGGAAAATCTTATTGAATTTAGTTCTGAAATTTTAATAATTTTATGAAAATTATTAAGTAAATGATCTTCGTCGAACTTTTTAAAAATTTTTTTTTTTTTTAAGATATTTTTTACAATATGTGATCTTATTTCTTTTAATAGCAATTTATCTACATCAACTATTATATATCCTTTAGTTTCAAATTTTTTTTGTAATTTAGAGTTCAAAGTTATTTAATTCCAAGTTTTTTAAAATAGATAAATTTTGCCACTTTGGATTAAAACTATCTATTATATTATTATTTTTAAAATTCATAATTAAGTCAGTTATAGCATCTTCAACAGATTTATTAAATTTATAGTCAAGTTTTTGTTGAATTTTGTCAGAATTTATCTGATACGATCTTATATCATTTGATTTTTCTACTCTTATCTCAACATTTTTATCCGTTAATTTTTCAGTAATTTTTTTCACTTTGTTAGCTATTTCAATTACTTTTAAATTTTGGTGGCCGGCATTAAAAATCTCTCCATTTATTTTATTAAGATCTGTATTTAATAATAACAAATATAAATTACACATATCATCAATATGTATATTTGGCCTATATTGCTCTCCTCCAAAAACCTTTATAAATCCTTTATTATATGCATAGTTTGTTAGTATATTTACTGTCAGGTCAAATCTCATTTTTTCACTATAACCACAAACAGTTGCGGGTCTAATAATTACTCCACTAAAGTTGTTATCAATATATTTTTTTAGTATTGGTTCACATTCGGCTTTATATTTATTATAATCAGTAATAGGAACTAAAGGACTTTCCTCATTTACATCAGGGGTTTCCGAAACACCGTACACTGAACAAGTGGATGCATATATAAAATTTATGACTCCGGATGCTTTAGATACAGAGACAAGATTTTCAAAACAATCAAAGTTAATTTGTTTAGAAATATCAGAATTTAACTCAAAAGTAGGATCATTAGATATACATGCAAGATGAATAACAGTATTTATATTATTTTCTCTTATTGCGTCCTGAAATGAGGCTTTATCTCTTATATCTTTTTTGTAGTAAACTAGTTTTTTATTATTTGGAAGATGATCATCGCCATAAAATGATATGTCATAATTTATAATTTTATTTATATTTTCTCTCGTCAATAAAATATTTATTAGTCTTGTTCCAACATAACCTGAGCCACCGGTTATTAATAAATTATGTTTCAGCATGTATAATTAATTTGTTGTTTATTTATTATTTCATTTTAAATACTTAAACCAGTCTTTAGTTGCAGTTTTTATAGATTTTTTATCCCAAAGTGGTGCATTTTTCCAATAGTCAATATTTTCCAAAACTTTCCCAATACCTTTTTCTAGTGTCATTACAGGTTTCCATCCAAGTTTAATTTTAGCTTTAGAGATATTAGCATGAGTTATATTTGGTTCACCAGGCCTTTTTGGTATTCTAATTTTTTTTCCATCTAATATTTTTACTAGTTCATTTACTGATCTTGGAACACCAAAACCAATATTAAAGATTTCATTATTAATATTTTTTATTGTGGATAAATAGAAAGCTTTACAGACATCTTTTACATAAATGAAATCTCTTTTTTGTTTTCCATTTCCAACAATTGTGTATGGTTTATTTTCTATTTTTTGTTTAAGAAATATTCCTAAGGCAGCACCATATGCTGTGTTTGTTCTGGATCGTGTTCCGTAAACATTAAATAGTCTTAAAGAAATAAAATTTATCTTATAAATTTTAGACCAGTGCTTAATTACTTGTTCACCTATAATTTTAGAAAATGCATATGGATATCTTGGATTAAGATTTGAGTTTTCTTTAGTTGGAGTATTTCTGGGTATTCCGTAACATGAAGAAGAAGCAGCATAGATAATTTTTTTAACATTAAATTTTCTCATACTTTCGAGAACATTTATAGTTCCATTGATATTTGTTTCTAAATAATCCTTTGGATAGTTAATTGATGGAACAATATCGGATAAAGCTGCTAAGTGTATGACTTTATCTATATTTTTGAATAATTTATAAATGCTATTAAAATTTCTAATGTCTCGCTTATAAAATTTAATTTTTTTACTTTTGATCACTTTTTTTAAGTTCTTAAGAGATCCATCCTCTAAATTATCTATTATAATTAATTTTTTTACTTTTGATTTTTTTTCTAAAAATTCAACTAAATGACTTCCTATAAAACCAGCCCCACCAGTAATTAATATTTTCATCTATATAAATTAATTGGTAAAAAATTTATTTTTTTTGAATACTTATAAACATAAAATGAGTCTAATAAAGTTTTGCAAACTAATCTATAATTTTTTTGAAATAAATAACTATTAATTTTATTTTTTAAATTATTTAAATTTAAATTTTTTAATTCAATTTGTATTAAATCTGGACAATATTTTTTTAGGTCAAGAGATTTTAATATTTCAAATTCACTCCCCTCAACATCAATTTTTAAAAGGTTTATTTTAATTTTTTTTTTTTTTCTTTTTTGGTAATCAAATAATACATCATTTAGTTTTCTAGATGATAATTGTTGAATTTTTGTTATTTTATTTTTTTTTTTATATCTTTTAATTGTTTTTATATCACTGGTTGAAAGTGTATTATCTTTAAAAAAAAAAAATTTATAATTTTTTTTTATACCAATTAAAAAATTGTGGAGGCAATCTTTAGGTCGATATTTTTTATATAAAGAGTTAAATTTTTTATTAGGTTCAATAATTATCCCTTCCCAACCATTTTTATAAAAATAATATGTATCATTATTTTTAATAGGATGATTAGAGCCAATATCTATGTATGTTCCTTTCTTGATTTGTCTTAATATTGATGAACTGATCATATCTTGACCCTCAAATGAATAAGTATTTTTCATTATTTAAGAATATATCTCGCAGATTTTAATAGTTCTTTTGAGTTAATTATATTTGAGTTTGCAAAATTTTTTAAATTTTGTGTCACTGCTACCGATGCTACAAATAAAGCAATTTCTGTTACTCTTACAGAACTGTTTAGAACTTTAGGATTTGAAGTTAAAAACATTGCAACAATTGAAAGAAATGTATCCCCTGATCCAATTTTATCAATTATTTCTTTAGAAAATGCAGGACAATGTAAATTATTTTTGCTTGAAATATGATAAGCACCTTTTCTTCCTAAAGTTAAATACAAATTCTTTATTCTATATTTTTTAATAGCTTCTTTCGCGAGATTAATTTCATTTAAATTTTTTCTCATAGCTCTTCGTAATTCAGATCCATTTATTATTATGTTTTTTAGTTTAGATATTTTATCTATATCATAGTTAATGTCAGATAAAGCATTCAGTTGAACATTTCCAATGGATACAACATTTTTTGATTTAATAAATTTAATCAATTCACTTGAGATAAGGTTGTGCCCATAATCGCAAATAACAACTAAATCAAATTTATTTTTACTAAGTAATTTTGTTACTTCCTTATTCACATTTTTACTTGAATAAACAGTATCTTCAAAATCATACAATCCAAGTATTTTTTTATTTGAGTCTTTTTCAATAAATCTAGTTTTAATAATATTTTTTTTTGAATGATTTAAATTTTTTATTACTAAATTTTTTCTTTTATTTTTTAAAAGTTTTGTTATTTCTTTATTTATTTTAAAATCAGTAATTAAGTTAACTTTTCCAAAAAATTCTGATATATTTTGAGCTACAGAATATGCTCCGCCTAAAATGTTAAGATTATTTCCATATCTATAATTTAAAACACTTTCTTTTCCAGATTTGCCTAATAAATTTGAAAAAACGTAATTATCTAAGATTAAATCTCCTATTACTAAACATTTTTTTTTTTTAAATTGATAAATTAATTTTTCAATTTGACTAAAATTAATTTTTTTTAAATTGTTGATTATTGGAATATTTTTTAAATCGTTATCAATTTTATTAAGAATATTGGAAGAGCTTCTCAATTCCGAATTACCGTAAATTATTTTACAGTTAATAGATTTTGCAAATTTTTTTTCTTTGTAAATATTTTTTGTAATATCATCTTTATTATTTTTATAGTCTTTTCCTTTAAAGTAAATCTCTGGTCTTAACAAATTTAAATTTTTAATTGCTGTTTCAGAGTCACTTTCGATAATATAATCAATTTCTTTAATGCTTTTTAAAAATTCAAATCTTTCATTTAATTTAAAAAAAGGTCTACCTGGAGCTTTTTTTACATATTTATCTGTAGTAATGCTAACAACTAAAATATCTCCTAATAATTTTGCTTCTCTGAAATGCATTATGTGACCTATATGACATAAATCAAAAACTCCATGGCACATAATAATTTTCTTTTTTTTTAATCTTAGGTTTTTTATTATTTTTTTTGTTAGTTCTTTTTTCATTTAATTACATATATTTTTATTTAAAAAATAACTTTTAATATATCTTAATTAATATAAATAGAATTAAATGAAAATAATAATAATTGGAGGAGGATTTGCTGGTTGTTCCTCTGCAGAAATACTCTCTCATGAAAAAAAGAACAAAATTACTCTTATAGAAAGGTCAAACACTCTAGGAGCGGGTGTTAGAACTCATTTCTACGGTGGTCACCCTTATACATATGGTCCAAGGCATTTTCTGACTAGGAAAAAAGAAACTTACAATTATCTAAAAAAATTTTTAAAACTTAGAAACTGTAATTATCATCAGTTTAAAAGCTACGTTGAGAAAGATAACCAATTTTATAATTATCCTATTAATATGAAAGATATTGAGAAGATGCCTGATAAAATTGAAGTAAAAAAAGAGTTAGTAAAAAAGAAAGTGAGTAATCCAAAAAACTTGGAGGAATTCTGGGTTCAGTCTATTGGTAAAAAACTATTTGGTAAAATAATCGATAAGTATAATAAAAAAATGTGGTTAGTTAATAGTTGTAAAGAGATTGATACATTTAAATGGTCTCCAAAAGGATATACAATTAAAAAGGGCTCTAAAGCTGCATTTGATGATTGGATATCATGCTATCCAACACATAAGGATGGTTATAATAAATATTTTGATAAAATATTAAAAATTAAAAACTTAAATATTAAATTTAACTCTAAGCTACAAAAAACTGACTTAAAAAAGAGATTTATAATTGTTAATGGAAAGAAATACTTTTTTGATGTTTTAATAAATACAATATCACCTGATGAAATACTAAATTTTAAATATGGAAAATTAAAATTTATAGGGAGAGATTTGCATAAAATTGTATTCCCAGTAAAAGAGGTATTTCCTAAAAATGTTTTTTTTCTTTATTACCCAAATTCAGAGAAGTTTACAAGACTTGTTGAATATAAGAAATTTACTAAACATAAATCTAATACAAGTCTAGTGGGCATGGAGGTGCCATCATTAAATGGTAGGTATTATCCTTTGCCAATTTCAAAAGAGCAAAAATTAGCAAAAAGATATTTTAAAGATTTTACATACAATACTTTTTCAATAGGTAGAGCTGGAACTTATAGATATGAGGTAGATATAGATGATTGTATATGGCAATCTTTGCAAATTAAATCTATATTAGATGATGCTTCTTGGAATGGACCTATAGTAGGTGACGAATTTAAATAAAAAAAAAGTTTTAATAACTGCTGGAAACAGCGTAATTGGAAACGATTTAGTCCAGTATTTCTTAAAAAATAAATACCTTGTAGTAGAGACATATAGAAAAAAAAGAAATCCCTTAAAAAACATAAAACTTCAACATTTAAAATATGACTTTAACAAAAATTTTAAAATAGAAGACAATTTTGATTTATTGATACATTGTGCTGCTCTTACACCCTATAAATCTAAAATGTCAAAAAAAATGATTAAATTGAATTTTCAAGGGTTAACAAAAATTCTTCACTCAAAATCTAAATTTAAAGCAATAATATTATTATCAACAATGTCTGTTTATGGAAAAATAAATTCAAATATTGTGAGTGAAAAAACAAAAAAAAATAAACCTGATTACTATGGTAAATCCAAAATATACATGGAAAATTATTTATCAAAATTCTGTAAAAAAAATAAAGTAGACTATTTAATTTTAAGACTACCCGGTGTTATAGGAAATTTTATAAGTGACAACAATTTTCTCAATAACATGATTAAAAACTTCAGCAAAAATAATAAAGTAATTTATAAAAATCCTAAAAGCTACTTTAATAATGTTATACATACTGATACGATATCGAAAATTTCAGAGCAGCTAATAAAATCAAAAAATAGAAAATTTATTAACCAAATATTTAATATGTCATCAACCAAACCAATTAAATTAAAAAAAATTATATTTTATTTAAAAAAAAAACTTAAAAGTAAATCAGAAATCATGGAAAACAAGACAGATAGATCTTTTCATATATCAACAAAAAAATGTTTAAAGTATAGATTAAAAATAATTTCAACAATTGCATCTATTAACAAAACTTTAAAATATATAAATAATATTTAATTCTTGGAATTATTGTAATAATTAAATAAAAGATCATATAAATAACTATGTATTACATTGGAATCAATTATTACGGTCATAATACTTCTTGTGCCTTAGTAAAAAATGGTAAGCTTATTTATGCAGCTGAGGAAGAAAGATTTACCAGAAAAAAAAATGATGGATCAATTCCAGTAAAATCAATAAAGAATTGTTTAAAAGTTAATAATATTTCTATTGATGATGTAAAAGAAATTTATGCAGCAACGGTGCCTGAACGTTTGATTAAAGAAAAATACTTAAAATATTCAATTAATAATTTTCCAAATTCAAACGAGTTACTTCTAGAAAGAAAATCATTTAAAATTTTAAATTTTTTAAATAATGCCCAGGATATTTTAAGAAAGAAATTTAACTATAAAAAAAAAATAAAGTTTATAAATCATCATTACTGTCATTTAGCATCCACACATTTCCTAAGTGGCTTTAAAGACTCTTGTTGTGTTTCAATTGATGGCTTGGGAGAAATAGAGTCTATAGCAATAGGTTCAGGCAAAGGAAATAAAATTAAAATAAAAGAAAGTGTAAATTTTCCTAATTCTCTTGGTATGTTTTATTCTGCGATTACTCACTACCTTGGATTTCAAGCATTGTCATCGGAGGGAACGGTAATGGCTCTAGCAACATTTGGCAACTTTAACCAAAAAATTCCAAATACCAAAATTACCTATTATAAAAAATTAAAATCAATGATCAGGCTAAAGAAGAATTTAGACCTTGAAATAGATCTATCTTGGTTTAATTACCCTTTTACACGCAAAGGCTGGGTAAGTGATAAATTTGTAAAATTTTTTGGAAAACATAGGAAAAAAAATGAAAAAATAACAACACACCATAAAAATATTGCTAGCGCTCTACAAAAAATATTTGAAGAAATTTATATTGAAATAATTAAATATGCTGAAAAAAAAATAAAATCTAAAAATCTTACTTTATCTGGTGGTTGCGCGCTTAATTGTAAAGCTAATGGATTAATTTTAAAAAATACTAAATTTAAAGATATTTATATTCAGCCAGCATCTCACGATGCTGGACTTGCAATTGGAGCAGCTTATTTAGCTTATCTATCAAATAATACTCAAATAAAACAAAATTTTATTAGATATGATCACACTTACTTTGGACCCTCTATTAAGTCCGAACAAATTAAAAAAACTTTAAAAAAGATGGGTCTAGATTTCCAAAATCTTCATGATAAAGCTAGCTATTGTGCTAAATTATTAAAAAATGGCAAAGTAATTGGATGGTTTCAAGGAAGAATGGAATTCGGCCCAAGAGCGCTTGGTAATAGATCTATTTTATCCGCTCCATATCCTAATAATAAAAAAAACTATATAAATAATACTATTAAACACAGAGAACCTTTCCGTCCTTTTGCACCAGCAATATTGGAGGAAAAGGTTAATGATTTGTACAAAATTAAAATAAGGTCACCATTCATGCTAATTGCAACTTTTTTGAAGAATAAAAGAGATAAAAATAAAATTTCTGCAACTTTACACAATGATCTAAGTGCACGTGTCCAAACAGTCTCCAAGAAGAGTAACGAAGAATTTTACAATTTAATTAAATGTTTTGATAATTTAACTGGTGTCCCAGTCTTATTGAATACTTCATTTAATGATAAGGGAGAGCCAATGATATGTGATCACTTAGATGCATTAAAATCTTTCTATAAAACAAATCTAGACTATCTCTGCTTAAATAACTTTCTGATAAAAAATTCCGAAAAAAATAGAAAAAAAATTAAAAAATATTTTTTTTAAAGTAAATCACCACTTTTTTTTATACTTATCAGTCTTAAGACTTATAAAAGTTGGACCTTTAATTTTATAACATTTACCTACAATTTTCTTTGTCTCCAGACTGTCCTTGGGATAAAAGGATTTTATGTTATTAAATAATTTCATCATTTTTTTTGCATTTAACTCCGCATGAGTCGGGCCTAACGTGGGATAATCTGCAAAACCAACTAGTTTTACATTTGCTTTTTGTTGATTTATGTCTAGTTTAATCTGTTCAAATGGACGTTCTATCAAAAATGGTGTAATCGTGTAAACCCACGGTTTCAAACCTTCTAATGCCATACCAGATGCAGTTCCTATTAAACTTTGTTCGCAAATACCTAAATTATAGAATTTTTCAGGATGATTTTTTCTAAAATCATCAAAAATACCATAACCAATATCTCCAACTAATAGTACTACTTTATTATCTTTGTTTGCGATTTCATTTATTAACTTTCCAAAAACTCTTCTCATAACATTCTTAAACTCTTTTTCCCATGCAATATGTCTTTACCTTCAATTTTTCTTGCATGCCAAACTGGATCATTTTCAAATTTTTTTATCCCTTTGCCCTTAATTGTATTAAATATTATCACTCTAGGTTTAAGTGACTTTTTTTTATTTTTAAAAGATTTTAAAATTGACCTAAAAGAGTGACCATCCATTACGTTTATCGTTTCACAATTGAATGCTAAAAATTTTTTTTTTAGATTTTTTAGTGGCAATGCGTCTTCTAATTTTGATAGAGCTTGTATTTTGTTATAATCTACAATTATAATTAGATTGTCTAGTTTATGCTTTGCTGCAATCAACAATGACTCCCAGGTTGTTCCTTCTTGGCATTCACCATCACTTATCAAAACATAAATATTACCCTTTTTTTTTAACTTCTTTCTGGCAAAAGCCATTCCAGTAGCAATTGGTAGTCCATGCCCCAAACTTCCTGTGGTGCAATTAATACCATTTTTTTCATCAATCTCTAAATGTGTTGATAGTTTGGGTTTTAGGCCTTTTTTTTTAAGTAATATACATAAGGGGTAAGAAGCATGTGATTTACTTAAAATAAACTTGTCATTTTTTTTTAATACTTTCTCAAATAATGAAACTAAAATTTCTATAAAAGAAAAGCTACCTCCCAAATGGGCCTCACCTTTTTTAATAAATGCCTTAAATGTAAGCTGCCTTAATAAAAGAGCTTTTTTTGATAAAGTACTAGTTTTCATTTAAACTTTAAGTTGGTTTCTTATATTGTTAAATCTTGTCAATTTCAATTTGAAAATCTGAATTTTTGCTATACCCAAAAATTTTATAATTACTCATATTAGATATTTTAGATATAAGCTTACTATCAGATTCACTTATCTTAACATATTTCATTTTATCATGAAAAATTGACTCATAAATTAAATTAACATCATTAGTTTTCAAATTTTCTTTTTTATCATTAATCAAAAACAATTCGTATTCATTGTTAAATAAGCAATTTAATGGATATAAGTTTTTTTTTGTATCGTCGTATTTTTTGTAATATTGATCAACAAGTGAATGTACCTCTATATAGATTATTGGTTTATGTTTATTAATAAAATTTTTTATGTCATATAAAATTTCGTACTCTCCACCTTCAATATCAATTTTTATTAAATCAACTTTATTAATACTTTTTGAGGTACAATATTCTTCTAGGGATATAAGTTTTACTTTTTGATCAAAACTTTTACCATAACTCAAATCACTAAGATTTAAAAAATTTAAAGTGTTACTCGGCAAACTATAAATTTTATCTACATAAATATCATTTTTATTTCTTGGTGAAGTTATGCCAACTTGATTAATAGTTACATTATTTATAGAATTAATTTTTAAATTTTTATTTTGTATTTTTATTAAATCTTGAAATGGCTCAAAAGAATGCACTTTGGCCTCTTTTATTGATGAAAACAATACTGTATAAAATCCTATGTTTGAACCAATGTCAAAAATATTATGTATTATATTCTTAAATCTAAGATATTTTATTAGAGAAATTAAAAATTGCTCTAGATGTTTATCTTTTTTTAGAAAAAATAATTCATATGAAAAATAATCCTTAACGCTAAACTTATATTTTTGTTCATCAAAATGATAAATATAAGGTTTGTATTTTTTCAAAATAAATTTAAAAAAAAGTAACAAAAATCTTTTCTTTTTCCTTAAATAATAAAAAGATGGAAAAAAAAAGTAGACAAATTTTCTTATTATATTTTTAATGATCACTATCTAAAATTTTAGTTTTTTGAACGATATCTTTTTTTAAGCATTTCTAATAGTTATATTTTTAAGTTATTAATAAATGAAATCGTACTTAATAATCTAAAAACAAATTTTTCTTCTTCATATTCTAAATTGTTTACATTAATTTTATTAATAAAATTAATAACTTTTTTTTTGTTGATAAAGTCTTTTATTAAATCAATATTATCAATTACATAGGACCTAATAGAGTTATTAGAAGTATCCATAAAAGATTTAAGAGAGCAATTAAAACCTACTTTTTTTGTATTTGTCCTAACAGTTTCATTTAAAATATTTTTCATGGCCTCTCTCAAAATATATTTAGATTTACTGTCATACATGTAATATTGATTGGGAATATGAAATGCTTTCTCAACTAAATTTCTATCCAAAAAAGGAGATCTATTTTCTATCGCATTCTTCATTGCGCAAAGGTCATCTTGAAACAATGCTGGTGAAATAGTCTCATTTAATTGGAAATTTAATAAATTCTTAAGAGAATAAGACGAAATATTATCTTTTTTATTATCAAAAAAGTACTTTTCATTTTTAATAAATTTAGAAAAATTATCATTAACACCTATCATATGATCAATATGATGTTTTTTTTTCAAATTTTTGAATGCTTTATTTCTAATCATTTTTCTCACATTTTTTTTCCAAGATTTATATGAAGAATTATAAATATCCCGATTAAATTTACGAGTGTCTTGAAGGTAAAATAAATAATGATCATAATAACCAGCAAATATCTCATCTGCGCCATTTCCATTAATCATAACCTTTGTATTATTTCTTTTTGCATTCGAATATATTTTAGACAGTGGTAAAAAATTAATATTCAAGACTGGACTAGTATTATTTTTTGTAAGTCCATTTAGTTCATCAAAAAAGTTAATTTTATTTATATAAACTTTTTTATTGCTTCTTATATTGTTATCTCTAAGAGTGTTGTTAATATTTTGATCTTCATTAAAAAAAACACTTTTTGTATCATAAACAGAAAAAATTTTAGTTTTTTCCTCTAGAATTTTTTTTGAAATTGAGACTAATGATCCAGAATCAATACCTCCACTTAATAAAAACCCACAATCTACGTCAGACCTTAACCTCAATTTTAAAGATTCTATCAATGAATGCTTGATATCTGAAATGCAATCTTCAACTCTTTTATAGATGTGATTTTTTTTAATTTGTATTTTCCAATATTTTTTTTTTATTAATTTATTGTTGATAAAATATAAATTTTCGGATGGGTATAGCTGTTCTATGTTGCTAAGAAATGAATCTTTATTTTTAAATGAACTTTTGTAACCGAATCTTAAAAAGGTATTTATTTTAGATTTATTTATTTCAGGATGCTTATTTTCTAATATGTTTATATAATTTTGCTGAGAAGCAAAGTATAATCCATTCTTGGTTCTTTTAAAAAAAAGAGGTTTTTCTCCAAATCTATCTCTAGATAAAATTAATTGATTTGTTTTAATATCAAAAATTGCAATAGCCCACATGCCTTCTAAATAATCAAAAGCTTTATCACCAAAACAATCAATCATTTTTACCAAAACTTCTGTATCTGACTCTGATGAAAATTTATAGTTCTTTGATATTAAAATTTCTTTTAGTTCTCTGTAATTGTATATAGCACCATTAAATGCTAATATTTTATTTTTAAATTTATAAGGTTGATTTGATCTAGATTTTAAATCAAATATAGCTAGCCTTGAATGAAACAAATGAAAGTTGTTATCACCAAATCTTAAACATTTATGTCCAAAAGAATCGGGTCCACTTATCATCATAAGTTTTTTCAAAGAATATATTTGGGATTTTGATATATTTTTTTTTGAAATATATCCTGCTAATCTACACATCTATTTCCTGAGATGAATTGTTAAAGAATTTTAGAAGAGTTTATCAATATAAAAATTTTTTTCAGTGCATAAATTAAGCCAATTGAGCTATTAGTACTGGTCAGCTACATGCGTTACCGCACTTCCACACCCAGCC
>MDSZ01158604.1_pt1 | contig 25203 bp, 36 predicted proteins | sample 811201 | NCBI WGS metagenome assembly MDSZ01 (sample SAMN05326647, study PRJNA326480) | marine metagenome | isolation source: seawater | place: Indian Ocean: North | collected 2010
ACAGCCTTTGCCTCATGATATTTTAAGAATATTAGGAATTGAAGAATTGACAGAATATTTTGTAAATCAGGTTCAAGAAGTTTACAGATTACAAGGGGTCATAATTAATGACAAACATATTGAGGTAATTTTAAGACAGATGCTAAAAAAAGTTGAGGTAAAAGAGTCCGGTGAGTCAAATTTATTACCCGGAGAAATAGTTGATCGTATTAAATTTATGGATTTAAATGAAAAACTAAAATCTGAGGGAAAAAAAGTTGCATTAGGTGAAAGAGTATTGATGGGTATAACTAAAGCTTCACTTCAAACAGAGTCATTTATCTCAGCCGCGTCCTTTCAGGAAACAACCAGAGTATTGACAGATGCAGCTATAAAAGGAAAAGTAGACAAATTATCTGGTCTAAAAGAAAACGTTATTGTTGGTAGACTTGTTCCAGCTGGAACCGGCTCTATAAAGAATTCATGGAATAGAAAAGCGGTCGAGGACGATAAAAACTTTTTATCTCAGCAAGACAAAATTGAGCCATCAAAAGACCAAGTAAATCAATAATAATAGCTTAATAAATTTTTTTATATTAAATTGACAAATGATATTTCTATAGTATTTTGTCGATAATTTTGGTTGGAATGTAGTGCATTGTCACTAAACGCTGCCATACTCATGTATACAGTTAATTTCATCAAAATAATATTATGCCAACAATAAACCAGTTAATAAAAAAAAGAAGAATTAAGCCTAAGGCTAGGGACAAAGTTCCTGCGTTAGAAAAATCTCCACAAAAAAGAGGTGTTTGTGTGAAAGTTTATACAACCACACCAAAAAAACCAAATTCTGCTTTGCGTAAAGTTGCCAGAGTAAGACTTTCTAATGGTCATGAAGTTACCTCTTACATTCCAGGCGAAGGTCACAACTTACAAGAACATTCTGTTGTATTAATAAGAGGTGGCAGAGTTAAAGATTTACCTGGTGTAAGATATCATATTTTAAGAGGTAATCTTGATACCCAAGGCGTCACTGCTAGAAAGCAACAAAGATCAAAATACGGTGCAAAAAAAGGTAAATAATTATGTCAAGAAAAAGAAAAGCACCAAAAAAAATTGCAATAATTGATCCAAAATATAAATCTGCAATTATACCCAAACTGATTAACTCAATAATGTATGATGGAAAAAAAACAATTGCAGAAAAAATTGTTTATGATGCATTAAATAAAATAAAAAATAAATCAAAAGAAGAACCAATCAATGTATTTAATGAAGCAATTAACAATATAAGACCAACTGTGGAGGTTAGATCCAGAAGAGTAGGAGGAGCAACATATCAAGTTCCTGTGGAAGTTAAGGCTAAAAGATCTCAGGCATTAGCTCTTAGATGGTTGATTGATGCATCTAGAAAAAGAAAAGATAAAAAAATGGCTGATAAAATTTTTAATGAAATTTTTGATGCTTATCAAAATAGAGGCTCAGCAATAAAAAAGAGAGAGGATACTCATAAGATGGCTGAATCAAATAAAGCTTTTGCTCACTTTAGGTGGTAATTATTATGACTAGATCTCATACATTAGATAAATACAGAAACATAGGAATAATGGCTCATATAGATGCTGGGAAAACTACTACAACCGAAAGAATTTTATACTACACGGGCAAAAGTCATAAAATTGGAGAAGTCCATGATGGAGCAGCCACAATGGACTGGATGGAACAAGAGCAAGAACGAGGCATAACAATTACATCAGCGGCTACAACGTGTTTTTGGAGAGAGCACAGAATTAATATAATTGATACTCCAGGACATGTTGATTTCACAATAGAAGTAGAAAGATCTTTAAAGGTACTTGATGGTGCTGTAGCAGTTTTTGATGGAGTGGCTGGAGTTGAGCCTCAATCAGAAACTGTTTGGAGACAAGCTGATAAATATAAAGTTCCAAGAATATGTTTTGTAAATAAACTTGATAGGACTGGGGCTGATTTTTTTAGATGTGTAGAAATGATCAAGGAACGACTTGGAGCAAAACCATTAGTAACCCAGATACCTGTAGGTGTCGAATCATCACTAAAAGGAGTTGTAGATCTTATAAAGATGAAAGCAATAATATGGAAAAATGAAGATCTAGGTGCGGAATGGGAAGAAACTGAAATTCCTGAGGACTTAAAAGAAATTACAGCAAAATACAGACAAGAACTAGTTGAAACTGCCGTAGAACAAGATGAAAAATTAATGGAAAGCTATTTAAATGGAGAAAATATTAATAATAATGACCTAACAAGATGTATTAGGAAAGGCTGTTTAAACTTTGAATTTGTTCCAATTCTGACTGGATCTGCATTTAAAAATAAAGGAGTTCAGCCTCTTTTAGATGCTGTAGTTGACTACTTACCAAGTCCTAAGGATATAGGATCAATAAAAGGTACTAAGCCTAGTTCAGATGAAGAAATTGAAATGAGATTTGAGGACAACGCTCCCTTTTCTGCTTTGGCTTTTAAAGTTGCAAACGACCCTTTCGTGGGATCTTTAACATTTATAAGGATTTACTCAGGAACAGTTAAATCCGGTACAGGGATTTATAACACATCAAAAGAAAAAGAAGAAAGAGTAGGAAGAATGCTTTTAATGCACGCAAACTCTAGAGAAGATATTAAAGAAGCAAATGCTGGGGATATTGTTGCGCTTGCCGGTTTAAAACATACAATAACTGGTCACACATTATCTGACGAAGATACACCAGTTTTATTGGAGCCAATGGAATTTCCTGACCCTGTTATTGAAATAGCAGTTGAACCAAAAACAAAAGGTGACCAAGAAAAAATGGGTGAAGCACTTGGAAGACTGGCTAAAGAAGATCCATCTTTTAGAGTTTCATCCGATGAGGAGTCTGGGCAAACAATAATTAAAGGTATGGGCGAACTTCACTTGGATATAATTGTAGATAGGATGAAAAGAGAATTTAAAGTAGAGGCAAATGTTGGCGCTCCTCAAGTCGCGTATAGAGAAACAATTCTAAACCAAGCCGAATTTGATTATACCCATAAAAAACAAAGCGGAGGTGCAGGACAATTTGCAAGAGTAAAACTTTCTGTTGAACCTCTTGAACCTGGAAAAGGTAGAGAGATAGAAAGTAAAATAAAAGGTGGAGCGATTCCAAAAGAGTTTATACCTGGCGTTGAAAAAGGAGTTGAAACAGTCGCTGACTCAGGAATTTTAGCAGGTTTCCCAATTATAGATTATAAAGTTACAATATTAGACGGTTTACACCACGATGTTGACTCAAGCGTTTTGGCATTTGAATTAGCATCTAGACAGTGCTTTAAAGAAGCTTGTAATAAAGGTAATTTAAAATTACTAGAACCAATAATGCGTGTTGAGGTGGTCACACCAGAAGATTATATGGGTGATGTAATCGGAGATTTAAATAGTAGGCGAGGTCAAATAAATACCCAAGAGCAAAGAGGTAACGCTACAGTCATTACAGCAATGGTTCCATTAGCAAATATGTTTGGATATATAAATAGTTTAAGATCGATGTCTCAGGGTAGGGCGCAATATTCAATGTTTTTTGATCACTATGACAAAGTTCCACAAAATGTTCAAGATGAGGTTGTAAAGAAAACAGGTTAGATTATGGATAAACAAAATATTAGAATTAAATTGAAAGCCTATGATAATAAGGTACTGGATCAATCGACTGAGGAAATAGTCAATACAGTTAAGAGGACAGGTGCAAATATAAAAGGTCCAATTCCTTTACCAACCAAAATTGAGAGATATACTGTTTTAAGATCCCCGCATATAGATAAAAAAAGTAGAGAACAATTCGAGACAAGAACGCATAAAAGATTAATAGATATAATCGAACCAACCCCACAAACAGTTGAAGCATTAATGAAACTAGATTTAGCTTCAGGTGTAGATGTAGAAATTAAAATATGAGCAATATATCTTTATTTGGAAAAAAAGTTGGCATGTCTAGAGAGTTTTTAAAGTCTGGACAATCTATTCCTGTAACAGTGCTTAAAATTGAAAAAGGTAGAATAATTAATTTGGTAGAAAAAGATAAAAGAGGATACTCTGCAATTCAAGTAGGATTTGAGAAAATTAAACCCTCTAAGTTGAGAAAATCTCAAAAAGGTTATTTTGCAAAAAAAAATACTGAACCAAAAAGATTTTTAAAAGAATTTAGAGTTGAGGATCTAAGTAACTTCAAAGAAGGAAATGAATTTGGGTTAGAGATACTAAATGATATAAAATTTGTTGATATAAAATCAAAAACTATTGGTAAAGGATTTGCAGGCTCAATGAAGAGACATAACTTCAGCGGTCTAAGAGCCTCTCATGGTGTATCTATATCTCACAGGTCACACGGATCAACCGGCCAAAGACAAGATCCGGGTAAAGTATTTAAAAATAAAAAGATGGCTGGACATATGGGGGATAAAATAAGAACAATTCAAAATATTGAAATTATCAAGTCAGACGTAGAAAACGATCTTCTATATGTAAAGGGTTCAATACCAGGATCTAAAAATACTAGAGTTTTAGTCAGAAAATCAATTAAAAATATCACGAAATTAACTATCAATGAAAAAAACGAAAAATATGAAAAGGAAAGAAAAATTCCAGAAAAAAAGAAAAAATAAATGAAAATAGATAAAGTAAATATTGATGGAAAAAAAGATAGCATAGAAGTTTTAGATAAAATTTTTAATGCAAAAATTAATAATGTTGCAATAGCAGGTGTTATTTATAAACAGAATGCAAATTATAAAGGTAGAAAAGCTAAAACGAAACAAAAGAATGAAATTATTGGTTCTACTTCAAAGATATATGCTCAAAAGGGGACTGGTAACGCAAGGCACGCAAGCCGAAAGGCTCCTATATTTGTGGGTGGAGGTGTAGCTCATGGTCCTAAGGGTGAAAATAGTTATAAAAAAAGAAAATTAAACAAAAGTGAAAAAAAATTAAGTGTTAAGTCTCTAATCTCTGAAAAAAATAAATTGAAAAATTTAATCGTATTAAACGATATAGATAAAGAAATTAAAAAGACAAAAGAAATGTTTAAAATTTTAATTAATCTTGACGCAATAAACTCTTTACTTATTCTTGATAAGTCTTCAAAAAATAAAATTATAAGATCAGTAAAAAATATACCAAATGTTAAGATTACTGACATAAATCATTTTAGTTCATATGATTTGGTTAAATATAAAAAATTAATTCTAACTGAAAGCTCTGTAAAAGAGATAGAAAAAAGGTATTCTTAATGAGAAATTTAAATCTATATGATAAACTCCTGTTTCCTGTTGTAACTGAAAAATCAACAAATCAATCAGAATACAACAAAGTTACTTTTAAAGTTCCTCCTTCAGCTACAAAACAGTCTTTAAAAAGCACAGTTGAAAAAATTTACAAGGTTAATGTTACTAAAATTAATATTATAAATAAAAAAAGTATTACGAAAATAACTAGAGGAAAAAAGGTAAAAAAATCAGGTTACAAAAAAGCAATAATTACACTTAAAAAAGGTCAAAATATTGATCTTACATCAGGAATCTAAATGTCATTGAAAACTTTTAAATCTTACACTAAATCAACCAGAGGAACAGTTTTAATTGATAGAAAAAATCTTTGGAAAGGCAAAGCCTATAAATCACTAACATCAACAAATAGGTCCTCAAAAGGTAGAAATAATCTTGGGAGAATTACCTCAAGAAATCATGGCGGTGGTCATAAGCACAAATATAGAATTATAGATTTTCATAGAAAAAATTTTGGAGTAAAAGGCAAGGTTGAGAGAATTGAATATGATCCAAATAGGTCTTGTCATATTATGCTGATTAATTTTGAGGATAAAGAAAGAAAATATTATTTAGCACCACAAAAGATTGACGTAGGTGATTTTATAGAAAATGGACCAGATGCAGAAATTAAAGTTGGTAACAGTTTGCCTTTAAAGGACATTCCAACTGGAATGGATGTGCATAATGTAGAAATTCAACCAGGCGCTGGTGGTAAGATTGCAAGAGCAGCAGGTTCTTCAGTAAATATTTCTGGTATAGACGGTAATTACACAATATTGAAAATGAGTTCCGGTGAAATACGAAAAATTGACTCTAGATCATTAGCTACAATTGGTGTCCTATCTAATCCTGATCAAAAAAATATTAAAATCGGTAAGGCAGGTAGATCTAGATGGCTTGGAATTAGACCACATACAAGAGGAGTTGTTAAAAATCCCGTGGATCACCCACATGGAGGTGGTGAAGGAAAAACAGCAGGCGGTAGACATCCAGTTTCTCCTACTGGGCAATCAGCAAAAGGTCTCAAAACAAGAGATAATAAACGAACCGATAAATTTATTGTAAGAAGAAGAAAGAAAAAAAGAGGTAGATAATGTCTAGATCAGTTTGGAAGGGTCCATTTGTAGAAGAAAGCTTAATAAAAAAAGTTGAGAAAATTAAAAATGACCCAAACAGAAAACCAATTAAGACTTGGTCTAGAAAATCAACTATAATTCCAGATTTTATTGGTTTTAGTTTTTTAATTTATAATGGTAAAAAATTTATCCCAATAACAGTTTCTGAAGATATGGTTGGTCATAAATTTGGTGAGTTTGCACCCACAAGACAATTTTTTGGACATACTCCAGCAGATAAAAAAGCTAAACCGGATGAAAAAACTAGTGATAAAAAATAATTTATGAAAAAAAATAAAAACAAAACTGATCTTAAATTAGCACGATCAACAAATAAAAATATTAGATCAAGTGTGAGAAAGCTTAAACCATTATTAAAATCAATAGTTGGAAAAAAAGTTAATATTGCAATTAGAGATCTTTCTTTTTCTGAAAAAAGAATTTCGGGTGATATTAAAAAAACAATATCTTCTGCAATTGCAAATGCAGAAAATAATTACCAATATGATATTGATAAGCTCGTTATTAAAGAAGCTTTTTGTGGAAAACAAGTTATCATGAAAAGATTTAGAGCAAGGGCAAAAGGAAGAGCTTCATCAATAATTAAACCATATTCAAATATAACTGTAATTTTAGCTGAAAAAAAAGAACAAAAGGATAAACATGGGACAAAAAGTTAACCCTGTTGGATTAAGACTTGGAATAAACCGAGGTTGGGACTCTGTTTGGTACGCCAAAAAAAAGGACTTTGGTAATTACTTAATTGAAGATTATAAAATTAGAGAATTTATTAAAAAAAATGTTATCAACTCCGGTGTTTCGAAGGTCATGATAGAAAGAACATCAAAGAAATGTTTTGTAACTATATACACTTCTAGACCAGGGTTTGTTATTGGTAAAAAAGGCAGTGATATTGAAAAAATAAAAAATAAAATATCAAAAATAACTGCTAACGAAGTAGTCTTAAATATAAAAGAGGTTAAGAAACCAGAAACTAACAGTTATTTAGTTGCAGAAAATATTGCACAACAATTAGTTAAAAGAGTTTCTTACAGAAGAGCTATGAAGAGATCCATGCAGTCAGCTCTAAGACTTGGGGCAAAAGGGATTAAAGTTTCTATTAGTGGAAGATTAGGTGGTAATGAAATTGCAAGAACAGAGTGGTTAAGAGAAGGTAGCATCCCATCACACACTCTTAGAGCTGACATTGATTATGCCGAGGCTGAAGCATTAACTACTTATGGTATTTTAGGAATAAAAGTATGGATTTATAAAGGAGAAATATTCAGTAAAGAATTTAGCCAGGAGACAAATAGAAAGTAATTATGTTACAACCAACTAGAACAAAATACAGAAAAGCTCATAAAGGAAGAATTCATGGAAAGGCTTCAAGATGTAATTTTATGAATTATGGAGCATTTGGATTAAAGGCAGTCCAACCAGATAGAGTTATCTCAAGACAAATCGAGGCGGCAAGAGTTGCATTAACAAGACACATGAAGAGACAAGGAAGAGTATGGACAAGAGTATTTCCAAATATTCCTGTTTCCAAAAAACCGACAGAGGTGAGAATGGGAAAGGGCAAGGGATCTCCAGAATATTGGGCATGCAGAGTAAAGCCCGGTAGAATACTTTTTGAAGTAGACGGTGTATCAGAGCAAATTGCTAGGGAAGCATTATATAAAGCATCTGCTAAATTACCGATAAAATGTAAATTTATAAAGAGAATTTAAATGGCGCAAAAAAAGACAAAAAAAATTACTAAAGATCAAGCAATTCAAGAAATTGATAAATTAAAAAAAGATTTATTTAATTTCAGATTTCAAAAAATTAATGGTCAAATTAAAAATTATGCTAAAATAAGTCAGACCAAAAAATCAATTGCAAGGTTGAAAACTATATTAAAGAGGGATTATGCCTAAAAAAATACTTTCAGGAATAGTTGTTGGTGACAAACCTAATAAAACTATTACTGTTTTAGTTGAAAGAAAGTACCAACATCCTTTATTTAAAAAAGTTGTTAAATCGAAAAAGAAATATAGCGTGCATGATGAAGATAATAAATTTAAAACAGGTGACAAAGTAAAAATAATTGAAACTAAACCATTTTCAAAAACTAAAAAATTTCAAGTGATAGGTGACAATAAATGATACAAGTTCAAACAGAATTACAAGTTGCTGATAACACGGGTGCAAAAATAATTGAGTGTATAAAGGTTTTGGGTGGATCTAAAAGAAGATATGCAAGCATAGGTGATACTATAGTTGTAGCAGTAAAAGAGGCTATACCTAAAGGAAAAGTTAAAAAAGGATCAGTGCATAAGGCTGTCATAGTAAGAGTTAAAAAAGGCATACATAGAAATGACGGATCAAAGGTAAAATTTGATAATAATGCAGCTGTTTTGACGGACGATAAAGGTGAGCCTATAGGCACCAGGATCTTTGGTCCTGTGACTAGAGAATTGAGAAGTAAGGGTCAAATGAAAATAATATCTTTAGCTCCAGAGGTTTTATAGATGATTAAAAAGGGATTAAAAGTTAAAATTATTTGTGGAAAAGATAAAAACAAAGAGGGTGAAATAATTGAATTAGATAGAGTTAATAATAGAGCTAAAGTAAAGGGCGCAAATATTATCAAAAAACATGTAAAAACCACAAAAGAAAAAAAGGGAGGAATATTTGAAAAAGAAAATTTTATTAATATTTCTAACCTAAAAATAATGGAGAATACTAAAGACAAAACTAAGACACAGGATAAAAAATAATGAAACCAAGGCTAAAAGAACTTTTTACAGATAAAATTCAAAAAGATTTGATGATAAAATTTAATCTAAAAAATCTATACATGGTTCCTGAAATTCAAAAAATAGTTTTGAATATGGGTTTAGGCCTAGACGGCAATGATGCTAAAATTTTAAAATCTTGCGAGGAAGATCTAGCTAAAATATCAGGACAAAAACCTGTATATACAAAATTTAAAAAATCTATCGCAAATTTTAAAACAAGAAAAAATACAAATGCTGGAATAAAAGTAACTTTAAGAAAAAACAGAATGTATGAATTTATTGATAGATTAGTTAATATTGCTTTACCAAGAATAAAGGACTTTAGAGGATTATCAATAGATGGTTTTGATAAATTTGGCAATTACACTTTTGGAATAAAAGAGCACATAATATTTCCTGAAGTTAATTTTGAAAAAGTTGATAAAATAAGAGGTTTAGACATCACTATTGTAGTGAGATGCCAAAACAAAGAACAAAGTGTTGAATTACTTAAAAGTTTTAATTTTCCGTTTATTGATAAAGAAAAAAGGAGTAATTGATTATGGCTAAAATGAGCTCGATAAATAAAAATAATAAAAGGATAAAGTTGTCTGATAAATTTTATAAGAAAAGAAAAAAATTAAAAGATATTATAATGAATAAAAAACTTTCCTTGGAGGAAAGGTTCAAAGCCCAACAAAAATTATCTAAACTCCCACGAAATTCAGCAAAAAATCGAGTTATGAATAGGTGTCAAATAACAGGTAGACCGCATGGAGTTTACAGAAAATTAAAAATTTCTAGAATAGCTTTAAGACAGTTAGGTCTTGAGGGTAAAATTCCAGGAATGATAAAATCAAGTTGGTAGAAAGGAAATTATGAGTTTAAGTGATCCAATTGGAGATATGTTAGCAAGAATAAAAAATGCTCAAATGAGATCTCATAAAAAGGTTGAGCTTCCATCATCAAAGTTTAAAACAAAAATAGCAGATGTTTTAAAAGACGAAGGTTTTATAATTGATTACAAAATATCGGATATAGATAATAAAAGTACTATGCTTATTTATCTTAAATATAATTTTGGAAATCCAGTGATTAATTCTATAGAAAGAGTATCCAGACCTGGTAGAAGAATATTCTCAAGTGCTGAAAGTTTACCTAAAATTAATAATGGTCTAGGTATTGCTATAGTTTCGACCCCAAAAGGTGTCATGTCAGATGTAAATGCTCGTAAGCAAAAAGTTGGTGGCGAAATAATTTGTAAGGTATTTTAATGTCGAAAATTGGAAAACAAAATATTAATATACCAGAAAAAGTAAGTGTAGCATTAAGTGGAACCATGTTAAATATAGAGGGACCTCTTGGAAAGAAATCATTAAATATTGATACTGAGATGTTTGATGTAAATATTAAAGATAAAGAATTTCTACAAATAAAACCAAAAAAATTAACCGAAGACTCAAAAAGATTATGGGGAATGAATAGAAGTTTAGTTAATAATGCAATAATTGGTACTAGTAAAGGTTATGAAAAAGTACTTGAGCTTTCAGGAGTAGGTTATCGTGCAGCAATTAAAGGAAAAACTCTTAATCTACAATTGGGGTTTAGTCACGATGTTAACTTCGACATACCTGAAGGCATAAATATTACAGTCGATAAGCAAGTAATAATAAATATTAAGGGTAATGATAAACAGCAGGTAGGTATGATTTCTTCAAAAATTAAAACCTTACGACCACCTGAACCCTATAAAGGTAAAGGCATAAAAGAAAAAGGGCAATATATTTTAAGAAAAGAAGGAAAAAAGAAATAATGAAACTGACCACTGCAAAAAGAAAAATATTTAGAGTTAGAAATAAACTAAAAAAAAATGCAAATACCGAAAGGTTCAGGCTAACAGTGTTTAGATCTTTACGAAATATAAGTGCTCAAATTATTGATGATGTTAACAATAAAACAATAGTTTCCGCCACCTCAAATGAGAATTCAATTAAAACGATGAAAAAAAATAAAACTGAATTATCCACAATTGTTGCTGAAAAAATAGCTTCAAAAGCAAAAGAAAAGAATATAACCAAAATTTATTTTGATAGAGGCGTTTATAAATATCATGGTCGTGTAAAAATTTTTGCTGAAACACTTAGAAAAAATGGGATGGAATTTTAATTATGGAAAAAAATAACGAATACATTGAAAAATTAGTTCACATTAATAGAATAACTAAAGTTGTTAAAGGAGGAAGAAGATTTGGTTTTTCTGCTCTTGTTGTTGTTGGAAATCAAAATGGAAAAATAGGTATTGCTCATGCTAAGGCTAAACAAGTACCAGATGCAATAAAGAAAGCAAACGATTTAGCAAAGAGAAATTTGATTAAAGTACCTCTCAGAGAGGGTAGAACAATTCACCACGATATTTATGGAAAAGATGGCGCTGGTAAAATTAAATTAAGGGCAGCACCAAAAGGCACTGGAATTATTGCAGGTGGCCCAGTCCGTGCTGTGTGTGAGGTATTAGGAATTAAGGATATTGTGGCTAAGTCTTTAGGAACCTCTAATCCACATAATGTAATTAGAGCATGCATGAAAGCTTTAACAAAACAAAATTCACCAAAAAATATTTCAAACTTAAGAAATAAAAAAATATCAGAAATAGTTGAAAAAAGAGGATAATGATTAAACTAAACAATTCAAAAAAAATTAAAAGTAAAAAACTAAGAGTGGGAAGAGGTATCGGATCTGGAAAAGGTAAAACTTCTGGCAGAGGTGTTAAAGGACAAAAATCAAGATCTGGTGTTGCAATAAAGAGTTTTGAAGGAGGTCAAATGCCTTTATTTAGAAGACTTCCTAAAAGAGGCTTTAATCCCTTAAAAAAAAATAAAATTGCAAAATTAAATTTGGATAAAATTCAATTATTAATAAATAATAAAAAATTACATATTGATGAGAAAATTAATCTCAATTATTTAAAAAAAATTAAGTTAATTGGTAAGTCTTATAATAAGTTAAAGCTTCTTGGAGCTGGCGAAATTACTTCCAAGGTAAATATAGAAGTAGATTTTATTTCATCTAATGCTAAAAAAAAATTAGATAAAATAGGCTCTTCATATGTAATCAAAAATCAAGTATAATTTAATGAGTCAATCATCCTCAAACGATCTAAAAAATAGGGTCCTATTTACAATACTGATTTTAGCAATTTATAGATTTGGTACATTTGTACCTCTTCCAGGAATAGATCCTGCTCAATTAAAAATATTAATGGATGGGAATCAAAAAGGACTACTTGGAATGTTCAATGTTTTTGCAGGCGGTGCAGTAAGCCGTATGGCTATATTTGCCTTAGGAATAATGCCATATATTTCCTCATCAATTATAGTTCAGTTGTTAACTGGTGTTTCTGATTATTTCAAGAATTTAAAAAGTCAAGGAGAAACCGGTAGACAAAAGATCACCCAGATAACAAGATATGGAACTGTGCTGTTGGCGACAATACAAGGTTTTGGTTTAGCTGTAGGTTTAGAGTCCTCAGCAAACTTAGTTATAAACCCTGGAACATTTTTTAAAATATCAACAGTTTCAACTATAGTTGCAGGTACAATATTTCTTATGTGGCTTGGTGAACAAATAACTCAAAGAGGTATTGGTAATGGTATCTCTCTAATAATCTTTTCAGGTATAGTCGCTGAGATTCCCAGAGCACTTGTTACAACATTTGAGTTAGGAAGAACAGGTGCAATTTCAACTGTTATGATAATTGGAATATTTATTTTACTAATAATTACAATAATGTTTATAGTTTTTATGGAAAGGGCATTAAGAAAAATACTTATAAACTATCCAAAAAGACAAATGGGAAATAAAATTTATGGAGGAGAGTCTTCACATTTACCATTAAAGATAAATTCAGCTGGTGTAATACCAGCAATATTTGCATCGGCTCTCTTACTTTTGCCTGTAACCTTTTCTAATTTTAATGTCTCGGATAACGATACTTTTTTAAACATAACTTCTTATTTTTCACAAGGACAACCGTTATATATGTTACTATATGCTTCAGGAATAATTTTTTTTACTTTTTTTTATACATCAATAACTTTTAATCCTAATGAAACCGCAGAAAATTTAAGAAAATATGGTGGATTTATTCCAGGTATCAGACCAGGGGAGAGTACAGCAATTTATATAGATAATATTTTAACAAAACTTACAACAATAGGAGCACTATATTTGACTTTAGTATGTCTTATGCCTGAATTTTTAATTGCAAATTATCCTATACCTTTCTATCTGGGAGGAACATCTATACTTATAGTAGTAGTGGTTGCGATAGATACAGTTACTCAAATCCAAACTCGTTTGATGAGTTCACAGTATGAACAATTAATTAAAAAAACAAAATTTGGTAAATAGTAAAGTGAATATTATTATTTTTGGACCTCCAGGAGCAGGTAAAGGTACTCAAGCTAAATATCTTGTTAAAAAATTAAATAGTTTTCAAGTATCTACAGGCGACATGTTAAGAGAAGAAATTAATAACAACTCCGAAATAGGTAAAAGAATTATTAATAACATGAATGACGGAAAATTTGTAGATGATGAAATTGTTAATAAATTACTTCAGAAAATAATCTTTGATAAAAAAAAAACTAATAAGTTAATTTTTGATGGTTATCCAAGAACAATAAATCAAGCAAAAAATTTAGATAATTTATTAAATATGTCAAATCAAAAAATTAATTATATTTTTTTTTTAAATGTTAATAAAGACTCAATAATAGAAAGGATTAAAAAAAGAAAAATATTAGAAAAAAGATCTGACGATGATGAGAAAACAATTCTAAAAAGATACGATACTTACATGAATATTACAAAACCTGTGCTAGATTATTATTCGAAAAATAAAAATTTTCATGAGGTTGATGGTTCCATGGAAATTAACGATATTTCTCTAAAAATTGAGGAAATACTTGGTGTATAAGACGTTGACTTTAAAACATCTTCTTATATAAATGGCTAAATTTTAATCACATAATATGGCTCGTATTGCAGGTGTTAACATACCACAAAATAAATTGGTCAAAGTTGGCTTGACCTACATTTATGGAATTGGCGAAAAATACTCAGAAGATATATGTAAAAATCTCTCAATACCAAACAACAAAAGAGTTAATGAATTAACAGATGATGAAATATTAAAAATACGAGAATTTATTGACAAAAACTTTACTGTCGAAGGAGATTTAAGAAGAGATAACTCATTTAGTATAAAAAGACTAATTGATCTTGCGACATATAGGGGGATGAGACACAAAAAGAAATTACCTGTTAGAGGGCAAAGGACAAGATGTAACGCGAGGACACGAAAAGGTAAAGCCATTGCCATCGCTGGTAAAAAATTAACTCCATTAAAAAAATAATTAATGTCTAAAGAAATTAAAGATAATAAGAAAAATGTTACTGAAGAGAAATCTAAAGTTATCAAAAAAAGCTCATATTCAAAAAAAAAAAAAATTAAAAAAAATATAACAAATGGTATCGCTTATGTTCAGTCCACATTTAACAATACAATTGTATCAATTGCTGATACCAGTGGAAATGTAATTTCATGGGCATCATCAGGACAAAAGGGTTTCAAAGGTTCAAGAAAATCAACTCCTTATGCAGCTCAGGTTGCAGCAGACTCTGCTGCTGTTAAGGCTCTAGAAATGGGAATGAAAGTTTTATCTGTTGAAATTAAAGGTCCTGGTTCTGGTAGAGAAACTGCTTTAAGAGCATTACAGGCAAGAGGTTTTAAAATTATATCTATAAAAGACACAACACCGTTACCACATAACGGAAGCAGGCCACCAAAAAAAAGGAGAGTATAATGGAAAATGTTGATGTAAATATTAAAAATTGGAAGTCATTAATTAAACCTACTAAATTAGATGTAAAATTAAGTGATGACAAATCGTATGCAAAAATAATAGCTGAACCATTAGAAAAAGGATATGGGCAAACACTTGGAAATTCATTAAGAAGAATTCTATTATCATCAATTAGAGGTACAGCTGTTACAGCAATTCAAATTGATGGTGTTCTTCATGAATTTACGTCTATTAAAGGCGTTAGAGAAGACGTAACTGATATTGTATTAAATGTTAAATCACTCGCATTAAAATCTAGTTCTGAAACAACAAAGAAACTAATATTAGATGCCAAAGGACCAGGCGAAATTAAAGCTTCTAATATTTCTGGTGTGGCTGATATTGAAATTTTAAATCCTGATCTTGTAATTTGTAATCTAGATGAAAATACTAATTTTCATATGGAAATGGTAGTTGGTACAGGAAAAGGATACGTTTCAGCAGACATGAATAAACCTGATGAACCTCCGTTAGGACTTATTCCAATAGACTCTTTATTTAGCCCAGTAAAAAAAGTATCATACTCTGTTAGCACTGCAAGAGAGGGTAAAGCATTGGATTATGATAAACTAACTATGGAAGTAGAAACAAATGGTTCTATTTCAGCTGAAGACGCTGTTGCATATTCAGCTCGAATATTCCAAGATCAGCTTGGAATGTTTGTTAATTTTGATGAACCCCAAGAGGTTGTCATAAGAGATAAACCGGCTGAACCTGAGTTTAATAAAAATCTACTTAGAAAAGTTGATGAGCTTGAACTTTCTGTTAGATCTATGAATTGTTTAAAAAATGACAATATTATTTATATTGGTGATTTAGTTCAAAAATCTGAAGGTGAAATGTTAAGAACACCAAATTTTGGAAGAAAATCTCTTAATGAAATCAAAGAAGTATTAACAGGTATGTCTCTTTATTTAGGAATGGAAATACCAAATTGGCCACCAGACAATATTGCAGAGTTATCTAAAAAACTAGAGGAGCAAATATAGTTTAAATGAGACATAAATTAGGACATAGAAAACTTAATAGAACTTCTGAACATAGAAAAGCTTTAATAAAGAATATGCTAAATTCTTTAATAAAATACGAGCAGATAACAACAACTTTACCAAAAGCCAAAGTTCTTAAGCCACAGGCAGATAAAATTGTTACTCTGGGTAAAAAAGATGGTTTGCACAATACAAGAGCACTAATATCAAAATTACAGAACTTATCATTAGCAAATAAGGTTAAAAATACGCTTTCAAAAAGATACAAAGATAGGAAGGGTGGTTATACTAGAATTATAAAAGCCGGGTTTAGATATGGAGATAATTCTCCATTAGCAATTATAGAATTTGTTGACAGAGATTTACAGGCAAAAAAAGTAGATATTAAAAAAGAAAAAAAAGTTGAAAAAAATAAAGATATAGAGACTAAATAAAACCCTCATTAATCTTTATTTATGTATACCAAACATAAAATAATTCCAGATCATATAGGCCTAAGAATAGACAAATGGTTTAAATTAAATATAAAAAAAATTCCACAAAGTTTAGTTGAAAAATTATTAAGAAATGGAAAAATTAAAGTTAATAATTTAAAAGTTAAAAGTTCTTATAAATTATCTTCTAATGATAATGTCACGGTTTATAATTTAAGACTTGAGGATAATTATAATAATAAATTAAAATATTTTGAGCCATCCAAAAAAGATATTAAAAAAAACGAGAAAAATATAATTTTTGATAATGAAAATTATTTAGTAATTAATAAAAATGCTGGAATACCTGTTCAAGGAGGAACTAAATCTAAAAAAAACTTAGTTGATATTTACAAAAAAAGTAGTTTTTTTGAGAATTCTAAACCGTATACAGTGCATAGATTAGATAAAGAAACATCTGGCATTTTAATTATAGCAAAAAATAGACAAACAGCACAATTTTTTACTTCTTTATTTAGAATAAGAAAAATTTATAAAACTTATTTGTCAGTTTGTGTTGGTGAATTTAATAAAAATAAAGGTGAGATGAAACATACTCTAGAAAGATATGAAAAAAATAAAATTATAAAAGAAGATGCTATCACTAAGTTTAAAGTTTTGGACATAAATCAAGGATATACTTTTTTAGAACTTACGCCAATTACAGGCAGAAAGCATCAGTTAAGGAAACAAACTTCCATATTGGGATATCCTATTGTTGGTGATTCTAAGTATTCAACTTATAAAAACAAAAGTCTTCTTTTGCATTCTTACAGTATTAAATTCATTGAAAAAGATAAAAAAATTAGCTTTTATGCACCAATACCTGATATCTTTAAAAATTTTTTAAAATCAAAAAGACTTAATTTTTTAAATTTAAAATAAAATTTTTAATCAAATCATCTTTTAAATTAATAAATTTTTTTTTTTTGATATCTGACAAATTTACAATTTCCTTATTTTTAATACCACAAGGTATTATTTTTTTAAATTTTTCTTTATCTACATTAACATTTAGTGCGTATCCATGATAAGCATACCATTTACTAACTTTTATACCTATGGAGGCAATTTTTTTCTCTTTATTATTATGATTTGTCCAAATTCCAATATTTTTTTTATCACTATATGTATTTATTTTGTATGATTTGAGAGTATTAATTATTGATCTTTCAATACAATTTAAAAACCACCGAATATCTTTTTTTCTTTTATTTAAATTAATAATAAAATAAAAAATAATTTGACCAGGACCATGAAATGTAATTTTTCCCCCTCTATTTGTTTTTACAATATTAATTTTTTTATCGATTATTTCATCTTTTGTTGAGCTTGTTCCAGCCGTATAAACATTTTTATGTTCTAGTAACCAAATCAATTCTTTGTGTTTATTTTCTTGAATATCCTTTAATCTTTTATCAATAAAAGACATTGCTTTATTATAATCTACTGGTTTTATTGATTTTTTTATCTGAATTTTCATTTAAGAATTGTATTCTAAAAATTATTCTTTAATAGTGCCATATAAAAATAAGTTTTTATGACTATAGTAAGAAAATTAAAAGATAAAACAGTTAATTTTGAATTTAATAAGGAATATATAAAAGTAATAGCTGAAAAAATTTCAATTAATGATGCTGACTTTATTAGTAAATCATTTGATGAAATGCATCCGTCAGATGCAGCAGATATTATCGAACATTTAAATCCAAATGATCGTGAAAACTTATTAAAATTAAATAATTTTAAAATAGCACCAGAAGTATTTGTAGAGCTTAATGAATCTATTCAAAGTGAAATAATTAATCATTTATCAACCGAATCTATTGTCTATATATTAAAAAATCTAGAATCTGATGATGCAATTAAAGTAATTGAAAATCTTGATGAAAAGAACAAGAATGATATTTTAAGTTCTTTACCACCAAAAGACAGATTTGCTTTACTGGAAAGTTTAAGCTTCCCAGAGGATTCAGCGGCTAGAATTATGCAAAGGCAGTTTACTGCAATCCCAAGTAATTGGTCAGTTGGTCAAACTATAGACTATTTAAGAGAAAATAAGGATCTTCCCGAGGAATTTTTAGAAATTTTTATAGTTGATAATGAGTTTAAACCAATAGGTTCTGTTCCTTCATCAAAAGTTTTAAGAACCCCGAGAGATACAAAAATGCAAATGATCATGAATGAGTCACAATTATCAGTTCCTGTTGATATGGATAGAGAAGAGGTTGCTAATTTATTTGAGAATTATAATCTTAATTCTGCGTGTGTAATCGATAAAAATAATAAGCTAGTTGGCATGATCACAAGTGATGATGTGTTAACAGTTTTGAAAGAAGAAGCAGAAGAAGATACTTTAAGGTTAGCTGGTGTCGGTGATGAAGAGATAACTGATGGAGTTATTAAGAAAACAAAAAGAAGATTCAATTGGTTACTTTTGAATTTATTAACTGCTATTTTAGCTTCTGTTGTAATAGGATTTTTTCAGGAAGATATTGAAAAAGTTGTTGCCTTAGCTGTATTAATGCCAATAGTAGCATCAATGGGAGGCAATGCAGGTATGCAAACTCTAGCAGTCACAATCAGAACCATAGCTACAAATCAACTGACAAAAAATAATTTTACTCAAAACGTAATTAAGGAGTTTACGATTGGAATTTTAAATGGGGTTATATTTGCAATTATTAGTGCCATTGTTGTTCAATTGTGGTTTAAAGATATAACGTTATCTTTAATTATCTCTATCTCAATGGTTTTAAATATGATAGTGGCCGGTTTATTTGGAATATTAGTTCCAATAACATTAAAGAAGTTTAAAATTGATCCAGCGATAGCCTCAAGCGTGTTTGTGACTACAATAACAGATGTTATTGGTTTTTTATCATTTTTAGGTATAGGTGCTTTCTTTTTTTATAATTAATTAAAAATTATCAATAAATCTAATGTTCTTATAGTAATAAGCTAAAAAAATTTTAAAATTATTTTTGTTAAATTTAATTGATAAATTATTTTTATTTCTAATTTCTAAATATTCTATTTTTATAGGATATTTATTTAAATCATTTTCTAAATCTTTTAACATTTCTATATTATTTAAATTTTTTTTAATTAATAAATAAATCCTTCTAATCTTAAATGCTACTGATGAAATAACTTTAATATCTTTAGTTTTATTTAACCTTTCATTCCTTGAAGAATAGGCATAACCTTTTTTATGCCGTATAGTTTTACACGGTATAATTTTAACTTTATATTTATTTCTCAAAAAATTTTTAATCAACATCATTTGTTGAAAATCTTTTTCACCTAAAAATAACATTTTAGGTTTTATTCTTTTAAAAAATTGTTCAATAACTTGTAGAACACCTTCGAAATGTCCAGGTCTATATTTAGCACATAATATTTTATCTTTTTTAGCAAGTTTTATTCTTCTTACTTTATTTTTATAAATATCCTTAATTTTTGGTATAAGAACATAATCAACTTTTAGCGATTTAAGAATATTAAGATCTTTATTTATATTTCTAGGATATTTATTTAGGTCTTTTTTACTATTAAACTGTTTAGGATTAACAAAAATGCTTACAATTGTTTTAGTGCACATTTTTTTACTTTTTTTTACTAAAGATACATGGCCCTCGTGTAATGCACCCATCGTGGGCACAAATCCAATATTATTCTTAAAATCGACTAATTTATTAATTTTATTTATACTTTTAAAAACTATCATTTATGATACTTGATAATTGAAAATATACATGATTAGACAAGCTATAATACCACTTGCAGGATTGGGCACAAGACTTTTGCCCCTAACTAGTGTTTTTGCAAAAGAATTGCTCCCAATAAATGGAAGACCAGGTATTGAATATATAATAGATGAGTGCATAGATGCAGGTATTAAAGAGATAATCTTTATTATATCAAACAAAAAGAAAATGATAAAAAAATATTTTTATAATGATATTTTTTATAAAAAAATTATTAAAAAAAAAAAAGATTCTAGAATAGAAAAAGAATACAAAAAAATATTAAAATATAAAAAAATGATTAAATTTGTATATCAAAACAAACCGTTAGGTACTGGAGACGCCGTTCTCAAAACAAAAAAATATATAAATGATAAATATTTCTTAATGTTGTTACCTGACGATTTAATAATTAAAAAAAACTGTTCTAAATCTATGATTAGTCTTCATAAACGTCATAAATGTTCAGTAATGGCAAGTATGAAAGTTAAGAAAAAAACTGTTTCGAGATGGGGAATTTATAAACTTGAAAAAAAAATTGATAAAAATAATTTTATTATTAATGATGTTATAGAGAAACCTTCTGTAAATGACGCTCCATCAAATAATGCTGTTATTGGGAGATATATACTTCCAAAAAAAATTTATAATACACTTTTAAATACTGAACCAGGAAAGGGTGGTGAACTTCACATTACTGATGCTATCAGACATTTAATTAATAAAAATGAAAAGTTTATTGCCCATAATTTTTCAGGCAAGTATTTAGATTGTGGTAGCATGCAGGGATATATAAATTCAAGTGTGGAGATTTCAAAAAAATGAAGCTTTGCATGATTGGAACCGGATATGTTGGTTTAGTTAGTGGCGCTTGTTTTTCAGACTTAGGTAATAGTGTAATTTGCGTAGACAAAGATTTAAATAAGATAAATCTATTAAAAAAAGGTAAAATTCCAATATATGAACCAGGTTTAGAAGAAATGGTACTTAGAAATATTAAAAATAAAAGAATAGAATTTTCAACAAACTTAGAAAGCTCAATTAGAAATTCTGACATAGTTTTTATTTGCGTAGGTACACCCACCAAAAAAGGGAGCTCCTCAGCTGATTTAAGCCAGATATATAACGTTGCAAAAATCATAGGAAAATTTATAAATAAATTTAAAATTATCGTTACCAAATCTACAGTACCAGTTACAACAGGTGATAATATTGAAAAAATTTTAAAAAAAAAAAATAAAAAAAATAAATTTTCAGTTATATCGAATCCAGAATTTTTAAGAGAAGGAGAAGCGATTAGAGACTTTACTTATCCAGACAGAATAGTAATAGGAACAAATGACAAAAGATCAAATCGGATTATGAATAACTTATATTCACCTTTAATTTCTAAAGGTGCAAAATATATTCATACAAATAGAAGGGCTGCCGAATTAATTAAATATGCCTCTAATGCTTTTTTAGCTACAAAAATAACTTTTATAAATGAAATTGCGAATTTATGTGAAAAAACAAATATAAATGTAGAGGATATATCTATAGGAATGGGATTAGATAAAAGAATTGGCAGTCGCTTTCTAAGAGCCGGACCAGCTTATGGAGGCTCATGTTTTCCAAAAGATACGAAGGCAATTATTAATACTGCAGATAAGTTCAATACCAATCTATCAGTTATTAAAACAGTTGTTAAATCCAATGAAAATAGATCAAATCTACTTTTGGGTAGAGTTTATGACATATTAAATAACAAAGTTAGAAATAAAAAAATAACATTTCTTGGGGTTACATTTAAAGCAAATACAGATGATATGAGAGATTCAGCTAGTTTAAAAATGATACCTAAATTGATAAGCAAAGGTGCTATAATAAAATATTTTGATCCAACTGGATTTAAAAATGAATTTAAAAAATACAAAAATGTTTTTTGCTGTGATAGTATAAAAAATTCTTTAAAAAATACAGATCTTGTAATAATTCATACTGAATGGAATGATTTTAAATCTATAAATTTTAAAAATTATTCAAGTAAAAAAAAGTTTATTATATTTGATATGAGAAATATTTATTCTAAAAATAAAATCAAAAAATTAGGTTTTAAGTATTTTAGTGTTGGTGGTTAAAATTTATTTTAATTCAAAAATTGCATCAACCTCAACAGCAACGCCTAATGGAAGACTGTTTGAGCTTACCGCAGCCCTTGCATGCATGCCGATATTACCAAAAATTTTAACAATTGTATCTGAAGCTCCATTAATTACCTTTGGTTGTTCAGTAAAATCATCTACTGAATTTACAAATCCAGTTAATTTTATGCACGATTTAATTTTATCCAAATCATTATTAAGGAATTTTTTGGCTTGAGAAACAATACTTAAAGCGCATCTTGCAGCCGCCTTATATCCATCCTCGGTAGTTAAATCTTTACCGAGTTTACCTTTAATTAATTCGCCTTTTTCATTAATAGAAATCTGGCCAGATATAAAAAGAAGATTATTAGATATTTTAACAGCTGAATATGCCCCAACCGGATCCATGGCCTTAGGCAAAGTAATATTGTTATTTTTTAAATTTTCTTCAAAATTCATATTTTTTTTTTAAATTATTTTTTTCTCTTTTTTTTATTTTTGTCATATTCTTTTCTTTTTTCAATTAAAATCAGCGCTTCCTCCATAGTTAAATCAGTAGGATCTTTTTCCTCAGGTATAGTTGCATTTAATGATTTATATTTAATATATGGACCGTATTGACCTTTCATTACTCTTACAGGTTTTTTATCTTCAGGATGTTCTCCTAAATCTTTTATTAAAGATGAAGATATTCTTCCCGGCTTAGCTTCGGCAATTAATGATATGGCTCTATTTAATCCAATCGTAAATAGTTCGTCAACGTTTTCGAGTCTAGCTGATTTGTTATCACATTTTAAGTAAGGACCGAATCTACCAGAATTGATAATTATATCTTTACCATTTTCAGGATGCTGGCCTATTATTTTTGGTAGTGAGCATAAAAATAAAGCTTTATCTAAATCAATTTGATCTATTTCAATTCCTTTTGGAATTGACACATTTTTTAAATTATTAATTTCAACTTTCTTTTTTATACTCTTCTTTTTTTTTTTCTCTATTTCATCATCTACTTTCTCAAATTGGAGGTAAGGTCCAAATCTACCATTTTTTAAATAAATTTCTTTTCCATTAATATTTTTACCAATTAGTTTTGGTTCAGCCAAAGCTATTTGGTCATTTGCTTTTGTTTTAGATAAAGGTCTTGTAAATTTACAGTCAGGATAATTAGAGCATCCAATAAACGCACCCCCTCTAAAACTATTTTTTAAGCTTAATTCACCTGTTTCACATAATTTACAACGTCTGTTAATAGATCCTTTTTCATCTGACTCAAATATAAGTGCACCTAAACTTTCATTTAAAAGATCAAGCACCTCTCTTGTTCTTTTTTCTTTTACATTTAAAATATTTATATTGAAATCTCTCCAAAAGTTGTCAAGAACCTTAACCCATTCTTCTTTACCCGATGTAATATCATCAAGCTGCTCTTCCAGTCCTGCTGTAAAACCATAATCAACATATTTTGAAAATAACTTTTCTAGGAAAGCTGATAATAGTTTTCCTCTATCAGTTGGAAAAAACCTTTTATTAACAACATCAGCATAACCTCTATTAGAGATTACAGAAATTATACTTGCATATGTCGATGGCCTTCCAATACCAAGCTCCTCAAGTTTTTTAACTAGACTTGCCTCCGAGTATCTTGGAGGTGGTTGAGTAAAATGTTGCTCATCAATAAAATTAGAAGTTACAACTGAACCCTTTTTAACATCAGGTAGAATTTTTTCATCCTCATCATGATCAATTTTTGTAAGTTTTAAATATCCATCGAATTTAATTGTAGAACCAGAACATTTAAATTCGTTAACTTTATCTTGGGATGAAATTGTTATTGTTTTTCTATCAAATTTGGCTGATTCCATTTGTGATGATAAAGCTCTGGACCATATAAGTTCGTATAATTTAACTTGATCTGTGCTTAAAAACTTTTTCATTTTATCCGGTGTTCTACTTATATCGGTTGGTCTAATTGCTTCATGAGCCTCTTGAGCATTTTTTGCTTTTTTACCGGTATAATTATTAGGTGTAACGGGCAGATAATTCTCTCCGTAATTTTCTTTTATATATTCTCTAAAATCCTTCACAGCATCCCCTGAAATATTAGTCCCGTCAGTTCTCATGTATGTTATTAAACCAACGGTATCTCCATCTATGTCAATTCCTTGATATAATCTTTGTGCTATTTGCATTGTTCTAGATGCACCGAAACCAAGCTTACTTGAGGATGTTTGTTGCAATGTCGAAGTGGTAAATGGTCCAACAGGATTTCTTGTATAAACTTTTGAACTTATATCAGTTATTTCATGTTTATTTTTCTTAATTTCCTCTATTGCTTTATCGATCTCATCCTTTTTTTTAAAAGAAAATTTTTCAATTTTTTTATCATTAATTTTAACAACATTTGATTTAAGGATAGCCCCATCTAAAGTTTTAAAATCAATATGTAGTGACCAAAATTCTTTTGGAATAAATTGCTCTATTTCATGTTCTCTTTCTGTTAACAATCTTAAGGCAACAGATTGAACACGACCAGCAGATTTTGAACCAGGTAGTTTTGTCCAAAGTATTGGTGATATATTAAAACCTACTAAATAGTCTAGAGCTCTTCTTGCCATATACGCATCAACTAGGTTTGATTCTATATTTCTAGGATTTTCAATACCATTTGTTACAGCTTTTTTTGTAATTTCATTAAATACTACTCTTTCAATTTTTTTATCCTTTAAAATTTTTTTTTCGTCCAAATATTCTTTTACATGCCAAGCTATTGCTTCACCTTCTCT
>MDSZ01187953.1_pt1 | contig 25199 bp, 27 predicted proteins | sample 811201 | NCBI WGS metagenome assembly MDSZ01 (sample SAMN05326647, study PRJNA326480) | marine metagenome | isolation source: seawater | place: Indian Ocean: North | collected 2010
AGGCGCGGTGTTTTCATGGCTCCCGACCCCAGCGCCACCCTCGACGGCGCCACTGACCGGAGACCATCAGCATGAAAATCGCAGCCATCACCGCCACCCTCATCGCCGCATTCGCCCCCATCGCCTTCGCCAACGAGAAGGCCCCGACCAGCGCCCGGGTGGACGTGAAGCAATACCAGTACGGCATGCAACTGGACATCGACCAGGTCCTGCAGCGCACCGACAACAGCCGCGAGAGCGGTGTCGTGCCCAGCGTCATGGTCTACCGTGACAGCCAGGGCGACGTGCACGCCGTGCGCTTCCTGGAATGGGGCGGCCAGACCAACCAGAACGGCTGATCCCCTGCTGCACGCACGCTGCCCCGGCCGAGCCGCTCGTCCGGGGCAGCGGCCGTTTCAGCCTTGCAGACGCTTGACCAGACGGGCCTGCAACGCCTCGAGCTCGGCCGGATCGGCCTTGCTGGCCGCGTGAATGCCCAACCCTTCGCCGTCGAAGCGGGGGATCACGTGCATGTGGATATGGAACACCGTCTGCCCGGCAGGCGCGCCATTGAACTGCGCCACCTGCACGCCCGCCGGCTGCAGCTCGTCGACGATGGCCTGGGCGAGCTTCTTCACCACGGCCATGACCTTGGCCAGGCTGGCCTCGTCGATCTCCAGGATGTTGCGCGCCGCCGCGCGCTTGGGAATCACCAGGCTGTGGCCTCTGGACTGCGGGAACAGGTCGAGGAAGGCCAGCACATCGTCGTCCTCGTACAGCGTGTAGCAAGGCAGGTCGCCGCGAATGATCTGGGCGAAGATGTTCTGCGAGTCGTAGGTACCGTGCAGGCTCATGCCAATGGGCTCCGGGTGAAGGAAAGCTCGCACCATACCGCCTTGCTCGCACACAGGGAACCGGGCAGGATCGCTCGAGTCGATGACTACTAGCAGGCGCATCGATTTCAGTCGCTGTCGCCACTCGTGTTCTGATCGCCCCCCTCTTCAGGCCCATCCGACATGGAACCCACATGACCGACCTCAGCCCATTCCACATCACCCGCAAGTGGCCCGCCCAGCATCCCGAGCGCTTGCAGCTCTATTCGCTGCCCACGCCCAACGGCGTCAAGGTCTCGATCATGCTGGAGGAGATCGGCCTGCCCTACGAGCCGCATCTGGTCAGTTTCGACAGCAACGATCAGCTCAGCCCCGAGTTCCTCTCGCTGTCACCGAACAACAAGATTCCCGCCATCCTCGATCCGGACGGGCCGAACGGCCACCCGCTGCCGCTCTTCGAGTCCGGCGCGATCATGCTCTACCTGGCCGAGAAGACCGGCCAGTTGCTGCCGCAGGACCCCGCTGCCCGCTACCAGGCGATCCAGTGGCTGATGTGGCAGATGGGCGGCCTGGGCCCGATGTTCGGCCAGCTCGGTTTCTTCCACAAGTTCGCTGGCAGCCAGTACGAAGACAAACGCCCGCTCGAGCGCTACGTCGCCGAATCGGCGCGCCTGCTCGGCGTGCTCGACCAGCACCTGCAAGGGCGTGACTGGATCGTCGGCGAGTACAGCATCGCCGACATCGCCGTGTTCCCCTGGATTCGCAATCTGGTGGGGTTCTACGAGGCAGGCGAACTGGTGCAGTTCGAGCGTTTTGCCAACGTGCGCCGCGTACTCGATGCCTTTCTCGAGCGACCCGCTGTGCAACGCGGCCTGGCCATCCCGGCACGCGGATGATCGCCACGGGAGTCGGTCATCCGGCTCCCGCAGCACGCCTAAGTGGTCGCGACCCGCTGTGCGGCGACCTTCTGGTCGGCCTGCCCGCCCAGGTACCAACCGAGCAAACCCCATAGCGCGGCGCTGGCCGCACCGACCAGCGCGACCAGCCAGGCGCCCTGTGCCAGCATGTCCAGAAGGCTTTTGAGCCATCCGCTCATGGCATCGCCGGCACGGTAGACCACGGTATCGATGAAGTTCTTCGCCTTGTACTTGCTTTCAGCATCCAGCGGGGCGAAGAGCATCTCCCGCCCTGGCCGCACGAAGGCGTATTCGCCGATGCGCCGCACGATCATCAGCGCCGCCAGCATGGCAAAGGTCGGCATCAGCGCCAGGCCGATAAAACCCACGCAGACCAACAGCGGCACGCAGGTCAACAACACACGCACGCCCATGCGTCGAGCGATGCGCCCGGTGATGAACAACTGGGCAATCAGCGCTCCGGCCTGCACGATGAAATCGACTACCCCGAAAACCCGCACCTGATCGGCACGCTGTGGAAACAGCTCGGCGACCAGACGCGCCTGCTCGAAGTAGAGAAAGGTGCTGGCCGTGGCCAGCAGGATCACGAACCCGGCAATTCCCAGCAGGTAAGGCGAAGCCAGCACTCGCATCAAGCCACTGAACGGATTGCCCGGTACCGGGCGCCGTGGACTTTCCGCCTGCACCGCCCCGACACGCCCAGCACCGCCCTCCTCGCGCCAGCGCATCAGCACCTGCTTGAGCGACAGCGCCACGGCCAGCAACATGGCAGCCAGCAGGATCAAACCGCTCTGACCAAGCACACCCACCAACAACGTACTCAGTGCCGGCCCGACCAGACCACCGACACTGGCGCCTGCGGCGATGAAGGCGAACAGGCGTTTGGCCTGCTCACTGTCGAACACATCCGCCATCAGGCTCCAGGCCACCGAAACGACGAACAGGTTGTAGACCGAAATCCACACATAGAAGCTGCGCGCCAGCCACACGCTCTCGTCTGCGCTGAAGAACAGCAACGCGAACAAGGCCAGGTTCAGGGTAAAGAAGCCGTACACCCAATCGATGAAATGAATGCGCGGCACCTGCGAGCTCAGCCAGGCGAACAACGGCACCGCGATCAGCATGACCACGAAGGTGGCGGTGAACAGCCACTGCAGGTTCTCCACCCCGGAGACGATACCCATCGCCTCACGGATCGGCCGCAGCATGAAGTAGCCCGAGAACAGACAGAAAAACAGAGAAAAACCGGCCAGCGCCGGCCACAGCTCGTCGCGCTGCGCGTTGATGGCCAGGGCCACACGCTGCGCCAGCGTTGCAGATGTCATGGGACGTTCCTCGAATGGGCGCGCCAGTGCTGACGCGTCGAAATGGCTCAGGCGTATTCGACGCCCGTGAGACGTTCCGCCAGCGCCCACAACCGGGCGGCAGCCTCGCTGTCCATGGCCACTTGCGGCACCTTGGCCAAACCCAGGGGCCCGCGTTTCTCTTCCTCACCGGTCGGTCCGTAATAACGGCCACCCTCGGCTTCGGCCGCCGTCGCCGCAAACAGTGAAGACAGCGCAGCCTGCGCCGCCGAGTGATAAAACTCACGATCCTTCGCCCACTCGCGCGCGAACTCGCTGTCCAATCCAGGCCCGCGCTCGACCAGTTCGGTCACTGCTACCCCAGGGTGCGCGGCGACGCTGCGAATGCCCCAACCATTGGCCTGACTGCGCCGCTGCAGTTCGAACGCCATCATCAGGCAGGCCAACTTCGACTGCGCATAGGCGGCGTAGGGGTTGTAGTTGTTCTCTGACTGCAGGTCGTCAAAATCGATTTTGCCGCGATTCACCGCGATGCTCGCCAAAGTCACCACACGTGGGTCAGCGGACTTGCGCAGCGACGGCAGGAGCAAACCGGTCAAGGCGAAATGGCCAAGATAATTGGTCGCCAGCTGCATCTCGAAGCCATCACGCGACACGCCACGCTGGGGCGGCGCCATGATCGCCGCATTGTTGATCAGCACATCCAACGCCTCGCCCTCGGCATTCAGGCGCTGAGCCAGGCTGCGTACTGAAGCGAGGTCAGCCAGATCAAGCTGTTCGAAGCGCACACGGGCATCAGGCACCTGTGCCCGAATACGCTCGATGCTCTCGGCACCACGCTGCGCATTACGCGCAGCGATGATCACCTGTGCGCCGACGCGACTCAGTGCCAGGGCATCCTCGAAGCCCATGCCGCTGCTGCCGCCAGTGACCAGCATGCGCTTGCCGGTCAGCGACGGCATGTCTGTCGCCTGCCAATCGGGCGCGATATCGGCCCAGGCACTTGCCGGCACGGCGCCCAGCAAGCCTTGCAGCGCCAGGCTTCCACCCAACACGCCGAATAGCTTCAGGGTGTCGCGGCGCGTATGGCCTGCCATCAGGGGATTCAGCTTTTTCATCGCTCTTGTCCTCGTGTTAGTTGACGATCTGCGCCGTACAGGGCGCCAGCACAGGACACAGGTTGCAGGCAGAGGAGCCGTTCGATAAGCCGGGCTAAGCCGAACAAGCCGTACGGTTTGGCGGACAGTTACCCGTTGTTGCAAAGCCCAGAACCCTGGCCAATTCGTTACCGCATGCGCCCCTCAGGATTGGCAAAGCGGCCGTTGCACCGCATCATCGGACGCTTGCCCACCAACCAGCTGACGCCCATGCGCCAACCGAATCTGTCCGATATCGCCCTGTTCGCCGCCGTGGTCGAAGCTGGCGGCTTCCGCACGGCGGCTCAACGTCGCGGCATGTCTCCGTCGTCTCTGAGCGACAGCATCCGCCGCTTGGAAAAGGAATTGGGTGTGCGCCTGCTCAACCGCACCACGCGCGGCCTGACCCCCACCGAAATCGGCACACGCCTGCTGCAGCGCCTGACCCCGGCGCTGGACGAAATCAACGCGGCGCTCAACGACCTGCAGGAAGATCCGCAGAACCCGGTCGGCTCGCTGCGCCTGCATGTCCCCGGCGTGATTGCGCGGCATATCCTCCCGCCACTGCTCGACAACTTCCTCGCTCGCTACCCCGGCATCGCTCTGGAGGTGAACATGGACAACACCTTCGTCGACGTCATCGGTGCTGGCTACGACGCCGGTATCCGCTATGAAGAAAGCCTGGCCAACGACATGATCGCCATCCCCATCGGGCCACGCCGGCAATGCTTCATGGCGGTCGCAGCGCCCGACTACCTGCAGCGCCACGGCATCCCTCAGCATCCCGCCGAACTGAATGACCATCGCCTGCTCGGCTATCGCTTCGCCAGCGGCAAGCTCGGCGTGTGGGAGTTCGAGCAGGATGGACGCACCCTGCGTATCGCGCCCGAGGGTCGGCTGGTCAGTTCGTCGCAAGACCTGCTGATCGCTGCGGCCTGCGCAGGTCATGGCATTCTCTACACCTTCGAGGAATACATTGCGACGCATCTGGCCAGCGGCCAACTGCTGCCCGTTCTGCAAGACTGGTGGCAGCACTTCGAAGGGCCCTATCTGTACTACCACAGCCGTCGTCACGTTCCCGCCCCGCTACGCGCCTTCGTCGACTACCTGAAAGCCCTGAATAATTCAGACTATTCGTCTTAAAGCCCGAAATAGAGCGATCACGAATACCCAAGCAAGGCGCTGGGAGATTATAATTGCGCGCCTGCGTTTCCCTTCTTCTCAGGTTATTCATGAACACTCCTTCCCAAGACGCCGCGACGGCCCTGTCGCCGGGCGCGATCCTTCTCATTCAACTTGCCCTGGCCCTCGGCGGCTTCGCCATCGGTACGGGCGAGTTCGCCATCATGGGCCTGATGCCCAACGTCGCCCAGGACCTGGGGGTCAGCGAACCGCAGGTCGGCCACGTGATCAGCGCCTATGCCCTCGGCGTGGTGGTCGGCGCGCCGGTCCTGGCCCTGCTCGGCGCTCGTCTGCCACGACGCATCCTGCTTCTGCTGCTGATGGGCTGCTTCGCCCTGGGCAACTTCGCCAGCGCCCTGGCACCGACCTACGAGCCGCTGCTGATCTTCCGCTTTATCGCCGGCCTGCCGCACGGTGCCTACTTCGGCGTGGCCATGCTGGTGGCCGCGTCCATGGCCGTGCCGCACAAGCGCGCCAAGGCAGTGAGCCGGGTGCTGGCCGGCCTGACCGTGGCGATTCTGATCGGTAACCCGCTGGCCACCTGGCTCGGCCAGTTCATGAGCTGGCGCTACGCGTTCGCCCTGGTCGGGGTGATCGCCATCACCACCATCGCCATGGTGGCGATCTTCCTGCCGACCGACCCGAACGAGCAGCGCAGCAGCCCCTCGGGCGAACTGCGCGCCTTCAACCGCGCGCCGATCTGGCTGGCGCTGGGCATTGGCGCCATCGGCTTCGCCGGCATGTTCTGCGTGTTCAGCTACATGGCACCGACCCTGCTCCACGTGACGGGCGTCGGCCCCGGCTGGATTCCGCTGGCCATGGGCGTGTTCGGTGCCGGTTGCATTGTCGGCAACAGCGCCGGCGGCTGGCTGTTCGACCGCCTCCGCCTGCGCGCGGTGGCCTGGATCCTGGCCTGGAGCACCCTGGTCCTGCTGGTCTTCCCCTTCGCCGCGCACAGCCTGTGGACGGTACTGCCGGCGATCTTCGCCCTCGGCACCATGATCGCCCTCGGCCCGGCGCTGCAAACCCACCTGATGGATGTCGCCACCGGCGCACAGACACTGGCCGCGGCCTCCAACCATGCTGCGTTCAACGTCGCCAATGCCCTCGGGCCCTGGCTCGGCGGCCTGGCCATCAGCGCCGGCATGGGCTGGACCATCACCGGCTACATCGGCGCCGCCACCGCCATCGGCGGCCTGGCACTGTTCGTCTGGGCATGGCGGGTGCAGCAGAAGGACGGCCACATCTGAGAGGTGCACGATGGTGAGCCGGCAGGTATCTTCTAGCCCCCGCCCACCATCCCGTACCGCCCGATGAAGACCCCACTGCTGCGTTCCACCCTGTTCGGCACCGCCCTGCTCAGCGCCCTGACGGCTCAGGCCCAGGTGCAGGTCGAAGCCAATGCCGGGATGCTGGCGGCGAAGATTTCCGAAGAGATCGCTCCGGGCGACTACGAGAAGTTGCTCAAGGGTTTGCGTGCCAATCCGGGCCAGTACAAGCGCAAGGTCGTCCTGCTCGACAGCGTTGGCGGCAGCGCACCGGAGGCCATCCGCATGGGTCGCCTGCTGCGGGAAACCGGTTTCGACGCGCTGGTGCCGTCATCCGGCCTGTGCCAGGGCAGTTGCGTCTACCTGCTTGCCGCAGGCCGCAAGCGCACCATCAACGGTTACGTCGCCCTGCGTCGCCCGCCCTTCCCGGCCGGTGACTCGGCGCAGGCGCAGGCCGCCCATGGCAACCAGCCACTCAGCCCCGCCCGGTACTTGCGTGACATGGGGATCGACGTGCGCCTGGCGGAGGACATCTACCAGGTCGCCCCCGGCCAGTTGCGCCTGCTGAGCCAGGATGAACTGAAGCGCTACCGCCTGAACTAGGCCGCGCCAGCCCTGGCGGCGGAGCCTGCAGAGCGCGGCGCCTGAGCGAGGTCAGGCGCCGTTGGGGCGGCGTCAGAACAGGAAGGTCAGCGCCAGATTGAACAGCATCGCAGCGACGAAACCGATGGGCGCCGCGCGCAGCAGCAGTTGCGAGAACAGCGTGGCCCGCGTCTTCTCCTCGGTGCAGGAGCCCAGCAGCAGGCTGCCGCCGGAGGAGAACGGCGAGATGGAGGTGGCCTGAGCACCGACCACGATGGCGATGAAGATGATCATCGGATCGATCGACATCGACGCCGACAGCGGCAGCACCATGGGGAACAGCGCCGGCGTCACCACACCGAGGGTACTGGCGAAGATCGACATCAGCGCGGCCACCACGCCGAAGGCCAGCGGCACCAGTACCGGCGGGATGTTGCCGCCGATCCAGGACGCCAGGGCATCGATGGTGCCGGCCTTGATCGCCACGCTGATCAGCATGCCCACCCCGCAGATCATGATCAGCGTGGCCCAGGGCAGCGAGGCGATGGCCTTGCGCTCGTCACCCAGCTTGAGCAGCAGCGCGATCACCGAGAACACGCTGGCGATCAGGCCGATGTCCACCTTGCTGTTGATGAACCTGACCGTGGCGTTGTCCGGGAAGGCCAGCAGCGCCAGCGGTGCGGCGAGCACCAGCGCCATCATCAGCACGGTGAGCAGCAGGGTCAGTTTCTGTTCGCGGTTGAAGGCGTCCGGCAGGTCGGCATTGATCACCGCATTCTTCAGGTTGCGGCCATGGCCACCGAGGAAGACGAACACGGAGATCACCAGCAGCGGGATCACCGCCGTGCTGGCGAAGATCGCCAGTGCGTTGACGAAGGCCTCGCTCTCCGGCATGCCGGCAGTGGTCATCAGGCCCCGGAAGATGATGCCGCTCTGGCTGGAGACGAAATTCGCCCCGCCCAGCGCACCGTAGTTCACCGCCATGCCGCCGAGGATCAGGCTCATGCCGGTGCGCTGGCACAGCAGCAGAGTCAGCGGTGCCATGAAGGCCAGCACGGTGTAGTAGCCCGCGCCCATGGCCGCGATCAGCCCCGAGGTCAGGAAGATGGCATACGGCAGCAGGTGCGGTACGCCGCGGCAGCGATAGAGCAGATGCCCGGCGAGCTTCTCCAGGGTGCCGTTGACCGTGGCGAAGCTGTAGAACAGGCAGACCGAGAAGATCACGAAGAAGATCTTCAGCGGCCACATGCCGATGATCTCGCCCGGGCTCATGCCCATGCCGAAACAGCCCAGCAGGTAGGCGAAGGCGATGGCGAACAGGCCGATGTTGATCTTGGTGGTGTAACCCAGCGCGACAGCGAGAACGATCGCGGCGACGACGAGCAGGCTCATCATGGTTTGACTCCTTGTTGTTCTGGTGCAGGCGGTTACGCGTGGGCGAAACCGAACAGCGTTGCGGGGTTGTCCACCAGAACGCGACGGCGCTCCTCGGGGTCGGGCAGAAGGGCCTCGAGCAGCGCGAACTGCTCATCGTAGCGGGTCTGCGACTCGAACTGGGTATTCGGCCAGTCGCTGCCCCAGAGGAAGCGGCCGACGCCGCCACAGGCCTCGCGCAGACGCGCCTCGATGGCCCGCGCACGGGCCAGATCGGACTGGCTGCGGTAGGCGGCCGACAGCTTGATCCAGACCGGCGCCTGGCCGAGCAGATCGAAGAACGGCGCATGCTGCGGATCATCCAGCTGCACGCTCGCGGCGGGCAGGCCGAAATGGTCGATCACCACGGTCACCCCGGATTCCAGAATCGCCGGCACCACCAGCGCCAGGTCCGCGAAGCCGCGCTGGATCTCCACCTGCCAACCACGCCGGGCCAGGCGCCGGAACAGGCCGCTCCAGGCCGGGCCGGTGTAGTCCTCCAGCAGCTTGCCGATCAGGTTCAGGCGGATACCAACCACGCCAGCGGCAGCCAGCTCATCCAGTTCACCGTCGCTGATCTGCGCATCGACCACCGCGACACCGCGCAGGCGCTCGGGCAAGCGCTGCAGCGCCGCGACCATGTAGTGATTGTCGGTGCCGAGAAAGCTCGGCTGGATCAACACCCCGTGGGACAGGCCGCAGGCATCCAGGTGGGCCAGATATTGTTCCACCGTGGCGTCGTAGTCAGGGCTGTAGCGGCGACCGGCAACCATGGGCAGATCACGCCGGAAGATGTGCGCGTGGGTGTCTATGCCGGTGATGACGGCATTGGGCATGGGCGTCACGAAGCGATACCTCTGTCGATTATTGTTCGAGCCGACCTTGGCAGCAGCTCTTTTTATACAGACATTCAGTCATATATATGAATAGATGACTGTATAGATACAGATCGACTGCTGTCAACGCACGACCCAGTGGTAAAGTGACGACCGGTTGAAATTCGGATTTGAGGTTTATGAGCAGCACGGCTCTGGGACACGACGAACGCCTGCCGCTGTATCAGCGGCTGCGTGACGAGATGCTGGCGAAGATCGCCGCAGGCGAATGGCTGCCGGGCGAAGCCATCCCCACCGAAGCGGAGCTGACCCGCCAGTACGGCGTGGCGGTGGGAACGGTGCGCAAGGCCGTGGAAACCCTGGTTGCCGAGGGCTTGCTGTTGCGTGCTCAGGGGCGCGGTACCTTCGTGCGTCGACCGAACTTCGACGGCTCGCTGTTTCGCTTCTTCCGCCAGGTCAGCGCCAGCGGGCAACCGCAGGTACCGGAGAGCCGCATTCTCGACTGCCGGCTGGCCCCCGCCGATGCCGCCGCGGGCCAGGCCCTGAAGCTGGCCGACGGTGAACAGTGCGTGCACCTGCAGCGTCTGCGCCTGATCGACGGGCGTCCGCTCTTCCACGAGCGCATCTGGCTGCCCGCCTCACGCTTCGAGGCGCTGCTGGATGTCGCGCCAGCCGACTTCCCGCAGCTGCTCTACCCCTTCTACGAACAGCACTGCGGCCAGCGCATCGCCTACGCCCAGGAGACCCTGACGGTGTCCGCCGCCGACGACGAGCTCGCCGCGACCCTGGACGTCGCCTGCGGCAGCCCCGCCGTGGCCATCGAGCGGACCGCGCTCGGCTACGACCGCACGCCACTGGAATACCGCCTGTCACGCGCGGCGGCGGAGAACTTCCGTTACCAGGTGGACATCAGCTGAGGACAGGGCTGACCGATGCAACACGCCCGGGCAAGCCCGGGAGTGAGTGACGCACGTACCCGACGAGGCTAGAACAGCCCCAGCGCCCAGGCCGCGCCGAACAGCACCAGCGAGAAGCCCCACATCCACCACAGCGAGTAGCGGATGTGGCGGCCGAGATCCAGCCCGGCCAGGCCCAGCGCCAGCCACAGCGCCGGCGAGAACGGGCTGATGAAGGTGCCGATGATATTGCCGATGGTCAGCGCATAGACCACGCTGGCCGGCTCGACGCCCTGGCCGCCGACCACTTCCAGCGTCACCGGCAGCAACCCGAAGTAGTAGGCATCGGTACTGAGCATCAGCTCCATCGGCAGGCCGAACAGGCCGAGCACGATATGCATCTGCCCCACCAGCGGTGCCGGCAGCACCTGCGCCAGGTCCTGGGCGATGGAGGTGAGCATGCCGGTGCCGGTGAGGATGCCGAGCATCGAGCCCGCCGCCAGGATGATCATGCCCATGCTCAACGCCGCCGGGGCGTGCGCCGCGATGCGTTGCATCTGCGCCTTGCCGCCGGGGTAGTTGACCAGCAGCGCCAGGCACAGGCCGATCATGAAGATGTAGCCCGCCGGCAGTACGCCGGAGAACAGCGCGACCAGCACCGCGAGGAACAGCGCCGAGTTGGCCCACAGCAGGCGGGGCCGCTCCAGCTCACGCTCCTCGGCTGTCGGCTCGTGCAGGTCACTGCTGGTTTCCACCAGCACGCCTTCGCCGGCCGACCGCCCGGCTGCGATACGGCGCTGCTCGCGCCAGCCCAGCAGCGCGGCCAGGGTGATCAGCAGCACCACGCCGATGGCCTGGATGCTGATCAACGGACGCCACAGCTCGGTGACTTCGATGCCGGTCACCGCCGAAGCGCGTCCCAGCGGCCCGGCCCAGGGCAGCATGTTGAAGATACCGGCACCCAGCGCCAGCAACAGCAGCATCAGGTAGGGGCTCATGCGCAGCTGCTTGTACAGCGGCAACAGCGCGGGAACGGTCAGCAGGAAGGTCGTCGCGCCGGCACCATCGAGGTGCGCCAGCATGCCGATCACCGCCGTGGCCACGGTCACCGCGATGACGTTGCCACGCGTCAGCCGCACCATGCCGCCGATCAGCGGGCGGAACAGACCGGTGTCCTGCAGCACGCCGAAGAAGGTGATGGCGAACACGAACATGGTGGCGATCGCCGTCACGCGGCCGATGCCATCGGTGAAGAAACCGGAGATAGCCTCCGGGCCGAAGCCGGCAGCCAGTGCTCCCAGCAACGGCACGACGATCAGGGGCAGGACAGGCGACATGCGCCCGATAAGCAGCAGCACAACCAGGCTGCAGATGGTCAACAGGCCAATCAGGGTCAACAAACCACTTCTCCTCTTTTTCTTGTAGGCACGACAAAGGCGCGGGCGGAGGCTAAGGCGCCAACCTTTCAGCAACCTTTAAGCGCCGTCTCGGAAGAGGAGGAAATGTCAGTGGATATGTCGCCTGACGAGGCGCCACGGCGGGCGCCCCGCAGCCGGCTTACTGCAGGGTGTAGCCCTTGTCCACCACCCAGTCCTGGCCATGCACGCCACTGGCGCCGTTGCCCAGCTGGAACAGCACCACCTCGGCAATGGCCCGTGGCGTGAGGAACTCGCCGTCGACCAGGCGCCGGTTCACCTCGCCGGCCACCCCGGCCAGTGCATCCTCGGCCAGGCCCAGGCTACTCCAGATCGGCGTGGCGGTCGGCCCTGGCGACACCAGATTGAGCCGCAGCCCTTCGCTGGCGTGCTCCAGCGCCAGGCTGCGGACCAGCGCCGACAGCGCCGCCTTGCTGGCGATGTAGCCGCCCAGCCCGGCAAAGCCGAGCTGGCGCAGGAAGGTACTGATGAACACCACCGAAGCGGGCCTGGCCAGGTGAGGCCTGAGCACCTGGAAGGTGTTGATCGCGCCGGCACCGTTGCCCTGCCACTGCTGCTCGAACGCCTGCATGTCGCAACCGGGCGCCAGGCGGGCAATACCGGCATTGGGTACCAGGCAGTCGACCGGGCCCAGGCGCCCGGCACGCTCGGCCAGGCCATGCAGCGCCTCGATGTCGGTGACATCGCCCGCGCACCAATGCAGCTGCTCGGGATACTGCGCCTGCAATGCAGGCAGACCTCCCAGGCTCCGCGAGAACGCCATGACCCGCGCGCCGCGTTGCAACAGCAACTCACACACTGCCAGCCCGATACCCGAACTCGCCCCCGTGACGACCGCCAGGCGGCCCTGAAAACTCGTATTCATGAAGATCCCCGAAGAAAGAAGAGCGTGAGCACCGCGCCAGCCGGACGCAGCGCAATCGACTTACTGCGCCAGCAAACGGATGCCGTGCATGTCCACCTGCTGGCCGACGTCGAAACGAGCGTTCGGTGAGCGCACCCACTGCTCACGACCATCCTCATGACGCACCACATAGGCCGTCCCGCTGTGTCCCGTGGCGTCCTGCACCTGGGCGCCGGACCAGCCGCCGAACAGGGCACCGACCACGGCGCCGACCGGGCCGCCCGCCGCAGCGCCCAGCATCAGGCCGGACAAGCCACCGAAACCGGCGCCCACCGAGTTGTCTGCGCGCTCGGCCAGCACCTCGGCGGCCTGCGCGCTACTGACGGCCAGCAGGCCAAGGGAAAGTGCAAGCAAGGCAATGTGTTTCATCTGTGTTCTCCTGTAATGGGCATTGCGCCTGGAGACAGTCAGATTGCGTGCCATTTATTTTTATCAATAAAAACAAATAGATATGAATACAGGTATCTCAATGACAACAAGCGAATAGAGTCATTGAGACAGCAGAAGAGTCATCCTGACCCAGCAGCGGAAGCCGAGATGACACAGACTGGTGGGAGAAAATCAGGCCGCCACGGGGCGTCGTCGGGTGGTGCATGCGGGCACTGCCTGAAAATCGCCCGCTACCGTCAGGGTGACTGGCAAGGCCAGATCATGGGTAACGCATGGCGAACGCCGTCGAAACAGCGCCACACCCTACGCCTTGAAGGCTTTCACCTGCTCCAGCCATGCAGGGTCGAGTCGCGTCTGCTCCAGTTCCAGCCCACGCTGCAGCATGACGTCCCGATGTACGTCGATCTCGTGCACCATCTGGCTCAGCTCGCTGCTGTTGCCGTCGAGCTGATGCATCTGGGTCACGCCCAGGTGGTAGAAGCGCAGCAGTTTCATCGCGGTTTCATCCCCCTGCGCCACCCCTGCCTTGACGTGATGCATGACGTTGGTGATGCGCATCAGGCTGCGCTTGAGCCGCCAGCCATAGACCGCCGCCGCCATCCACTCGCGGTGCCAGAACTGCTGGCGCACCAGCACCACCGTGAGGACGAAACCGAGCGCGACGCCAAGCAGGTTCCAGCGGAAATTGTCGGCACCGCCCGGTTCGCCGAACAGTTGCACGCTGAGCGTGGCCAGCAACATGGCGAGCGCGACGAAGATCAGCGCGACCAGCGCGGTACTGCGGCGGGTCTGCTGACGGTAGTGCTCGGGACTGATGGGGGTGATTTCGAACATGCGCGAGGGCTCATGAAACTGGGGCGAGGCGCGATGGTACGACAGCTTGCCCGGCCGACACGAATCCCGCGGGCAGCGCGCGCACCTCAGGTCGCGTTCGGCAGGTAGCGCCCGATGGCTGCCATGGCCGTGGCCAGGTACTGCTCCTTCTCGCCCACAGGCGCGATGTAGTGCAGCGCCTCGCACGCCTGATCGACACCCGCCAGGCGCACGGCGATCCAGGCCGCCAGATAGACCGATGCCAGGCAACCGCCCGCCGTGGCGACGTTCCCCCGGGCGAAGAACGGCTGGTCGAGCACCCTTACCCCCGCCTCCTGCACCCAGGGCTTGCTGGTCAGGTCGGTGCAGGCCGGCACATCGTCGAGCAGCCCGAGCCGGGCCAGGATCAGCGCGCCGGAACACTGCGCGGCCAGCAGTTGCCGCGCCGGATCGAGACGCAGCTGGGCCAGCAGCGCCGGGTCCGCTACCACATCGCGGGTACGCATGCCGCTGCCCACGATCACCGCGTCGGCCGCGCTGGCCTGCTGCAGATCGATCTGGCCGTCGATCACCAGGCCGTTCATCGATGTCACCCGCGCATCCGGGCTGGCGATGCTGACACGCCAGCCCGGCTGACGGATGCGCTTGAGGATGGCGAAGGCGATCAGCGAGTCGAGTTCGTTGAACGCGTCGAAGGTGAGAATGGCGATATGCATGGCGACTCCGTCAGTACAGGTGGGTTGCCAGCCAGCTTCGGCGCACGGATCATGACAATCAAATTATTGTCATGGATACAGCCGCCATGCCGCTGGCACGCTACAAACAGATCGTCGATCGCCTGGCCGACGACATTCGCCGTGGCGTACTGGCACCCGGCACGCGCCTGCCCACCCATCGCGAGCTGGCCGCAGACCACGGCATCGCGCTGGTCACCGCCTCGCGGGTCTACGCCGAGCTGCACGCCATGGGCCTGGTCAGCGGCGAAACCGGACGCGGTACCTTCGTCCGCGAGACGACCCTGGCGCCCGGACACGGAATCGATCAGCAGGCGACCGCCAGCGACCTGCTCGACCTCAACTTCAACTACCCGACGCTGCCCGGCCAGGCCGACCTGCTGCGCCAGGCCTTGCGCCAGCTGGCACTGTGCGGTGACCTGGACGCGCTGCTGCGCTATCAGCCGCATGCCGGCCGTCCCCATGAGCGGGCGTTGCTGGCCCGTCACCTGAGCAGCCAGGGCCTGCCTGTCAGCGCCCGGCAGGTGCTGATCGTCAGTGGTGCCCAGCATGGCCTGGCGACGACCGTGCAGGCGCTGCTCAGGCCGGGCGACGTGGTCGCGGTGGACGCCCTCACCTACCCCGGTTTCAAGACGGCGGCCGAAGCGCGCGGCCTGGAGCTGCTGGCCATTCCCTGCAGCGCCAGCGGCCCCGACCTGGAGGCGCTGGCGCGGCTCTGCGAGAAGCGTCGGGTACGGGCGATCTACAGCATGCCGACCCTGCACAATCCGCTGGGCTGGGTGCTCGACCTGGCGCAGCGCGAGCGCCTGGTGAAGATTGCCCGGCAGCATGACCTGCTGATCATCGAGGACGCCGCCTACGCCTTCCTGGCCACCTTGGCGCCACCGCCACTGGCCGCGCTGGCGCCCGAACGCACGGTGCATGTGTCCGGCTTCTCGAAGAACATCGCCACGGGCCTGCGGGTGGGCTACCTGAGCGCGCCCGAAGCCTGGGTCGCCGCGCTGGAGCGCAACATCCGTGCGACCACCTGGAACACGCCCGGCGTGATGAGTGCACTGGTCTGCGCCTGGATCGAAGACGGCACGCTGGCCCGCCTGGAAAGCGAGAAACGCCGAGACGCCCAACGCCGCCAGGCGCTGGCTCGACGCATGCTGACCGGCTTGCCCCTGGTGGGGCATGAGGCAGGCTACTTCCTCTGGCTGCCGCTACCGGACGACGTGCGCGCCGATCAGGTGGTTGCGCACCTACTGCAGGCGCGCGTCGCGGTATCGAGCGCCGAGCCGTTCAGCACCTCGGAGCAGGTACCGCACGCCCTGCGCCTGGCCCTCGGTTCGCTGCCCCTGGAGCAGTTGCAGATGGCCCTGGACAAGGTCAGGCAGGCCATCGCTCACTTCGCCTACTGAACGCCTTGGCGCAGCCACTCGCTGGGGCTGAGACCGACCTTGCGGCGAAAGGCACGGGCCAGCGCCGAGGGGCTTTCATAACCGACCTCGTCGGCGATCAATGCCATGGGCCGGCCTTCGCGCAGGCGTTTCTGCGCCAGGCTGACGCGCCAGCCGACCAGATAATCCGCCGGAGTGGCGCCGACCACCTGATGGAAGTGCGCGGCGAAGCTGGCCCGCGACATACCCGCCAGCGTCGCCAGTTCGGCCACCGACCAGCCATGCTGCGGCCGCTCGTGCAGTTGATTGAGCGCGCGTGCCAGGCGCGGCTCGGCCAGCCCCGCCATCATCCCGGACGCCAGCTCGCGGCTGTTCATCAGATGACGCAGCAGCTGGATCACCATCAGTTCGAACAGGCGGTTGAGCACCAGTTCGCGCCCGCAGTCGTCGCCTGCCGCCTCGGCGAACAGCCAGTCCAGGCAACCGTTCAGGCTCGGCAGCTCGCGCAGAGGTTTGACGATGGCGCCAGGCAGCGCCCGCGCCAGCGGGTTGTCGAAACCACCATCGAAGGCCAGGGTCGCGCAGACCAGCTCGGCGCCATCGGCCTCGCTGGCACTCATCCGATGCAGACGAGGCCGCGCCACCAGCATCAGGCTCGGCTCCTCGAGACGCAGCTCATGGCCGTCGCTGTCGCGAAAGCTCAGGCGCCCCGCCCGTAGCAGATGGATATGGCCATGCGCCTCGTTGGCGCCATAGCTGTTGGTGCCGCAGAAACCACCGCGGTGAAAGGTACTGGCATGCAGGTTGAAGTGATGCAGCAGGCTGGACAGGCGATCCACGGGCACCTCGCATTTCTGGACGATCTGTCGCATAAGATCGACGATCTGAATCCGAAAAGCCAGAACGCTCCACTAGCATGGCTCCAGGCTTGAAACACAGGCTCCCCCAAACCAAGACTGGAGAATCACCATGACTCGCATCACCGCACTGCCGTTCGAACAGAGCGCCGCCAGCGCCCAGGCGCAACTGGAAGGCATCCGCAAGGGGCTCGGTTTCGTGCCCAACACCTTCGCCACGCTGGCCCATGCGCCCGCCGCCCTGAGCGGCTACCTCGCCCTGTCGCAGGCCCTGGGCAAGGGCACGCTCGATGCCAGGGCGCGCGAAGTGGTGGCGCTGGCCAGCTCGCAGGTCAACGGCTGCGAATACTGCCTGGCGGCGCACACCCTGTTCGGCAGCAAGGCCGGCCTCAGCGACGCGGATATCCGCAGTGCCCGCGACGGCGAACTGGATGCGGTGGCGCGCCTCACCCGGCAGGTCATCGACCACCGTGGCCGCCTCACTGACGCACAGCTGCAGGCCGCACGCCAGGCCGGGCTGGCCGACGCGGCCATCGTCGAAGTGGTGGCCAACGTCGCGCTGATGACGCTGACCAACTACCTCAACAACCTGGCTGAAACCGACGTCGACTTCCCTCCGGTCGCGGTCTGATCACCCCGAGGTGCACCATGCAGAACGTAACGCTCTATACCAGCGATCACTGCCCCTACTGCCTCAACGCCAAGGCGCTGCTGAAGCGCAAGGGGGTGAGCTACGACGAGATCGACGTGGGCCGCTCCCCCGGGCGCCTGGCCGAGATGCTGCAACGCAGCAAGCGTCGCAGCGTGCCGCAGATCTTCATCGGCCAGCACCACGTCGGCGGTTTCGACGACCTGGCCTCACTGGACCGCGCCGGCCAGCTGGATGCCCTGCTGCAGGCCTGACCCGGAATGCGCCGCAAGCCCTCTTGCGGCGCATTCTGCATCTTCGTCTCACGGCCTTGCCCCGCTGCACAGGCGCACGCTCACGCCGGCTCGGCGAGTGCACCCTCGCGCTCCACCGCGCAGGTTCCGATCTCGCCTGCCGTCGCCCGCCACGAACGAGCAAACAAAACCTCCCGAACCGCCCTCATGTTCTGTGGCGTCGCGGCCGATACAACAACGGCAATACTGGCCGGTCATGGTGACCGGCTGCTGCGCTGCATATGTTCTCGGACCGGAGCCTTCCCATGCGTCTCGACGCCCTCTCGCTGAAAACCCGCCTGATCGTGGCGGTGGCCATCCCCTGCATCGCCCTGCTGCTGGTGGCGCTGACCAGTCTCAACAGCATGTCCAGCATGCACCGCGATACGGAAGTGCTCTACCTGAACACCGCCGCCCCGATGCGTGCCATGGCCGAAGTGGCCTCACGCATTCCGCGCATGCGCGTCGGCCTCGACATGATGCTGCTGCAGGACACCCCACTGCGTGACGAGCGCGGGGTGAAATCACGCGTCCAGGATGCGCGCAACGAAGACATTCCGGAAATGCGCGAAGCCATGCGCCAGGCGGTGGCCGCACAGGTCAACCCGGAGCGCAAGGCCCAGGCGCAGCAGCTGCTCGACCAGTTCGAGAGCATGGTCAGCAACGAGCTGAACCCGATGCTCGCGGCCTTCGATGCCGGCGACATGGCCAAGGCCCAGCAGATCTATCGCGACCAGTACGCCAAGACCTACGGCGTGATGCGCCAGGGCGCCAACCAGTTGCTCGACGTACTGCTGCAGCAGGCCGAGCAGCAGAACCAGCACAGCGCCCGCAGCTACGACAGCGGCCTGACTCGCCAGATCGCCATCATCGCCATCGGCCTGCTGGTCTCGGTGATCATCTCCTGGCTGATCGTCATCCAGCTGCGCCGTCGCGTGGCGGTGCTGCAGAACAGCCTCGGCCAGGCCGCCGACAACCTGGCCCTGAACACCCGCATCGACCTGCCCGGCCAGGACGAGCTGAGCGAGATCGCACGCAGCTTCAACCAGTTCATCGACAAGGTCCACGGCGCCATGCGCGAGCTCGCCGACAACTCGCGCCAGCTGTCGAGCATGGCCCGCGACGTGGCCGAACGCGCCAGCCTGACCCAGAGCAACTGCACCGCGCAGAGCGACCGCACGGTGCAGGTGGCCACCGCCATCAACGAGCTGGGCTCGACCGTCAACGAGATCGCCCGCAACGCCGAGAACGCGGCGGAAGTCGCCCGCGAGGCCACCCAGCATGCCAGCGACGGCGGTGCCGTGGTCGGCCAGGCGCAGCAGCAGGTCGACGCCCTCAACGGCGAGCTGGAACAGGCCGCCCAGGTGATCGAAGCGCTGGCCGCGCAGACCGAGGCCATCAGCACCACGCTCAACACCATCCGCAGTATTTCCGAACAGACCAACCTGCTCGCCCTCAACGCCGCCATCGAGGCCGCCCGCGCCGGCGAACAGGGCCGTGGCTTCGCCGTGGTGGCCGACGAGGTGCGCACCCTGGCCAGCCGTTCGGGCGCCTCCACCGAGGAGATCCAGCAGGTCATCGACCGCCTGCAGAACGAATCACGCTCGGCGGTCGAGGCCATGGCCAAGGGCCGACGCCAGAGCGCCCTGGTGGTCGAGTACGCGAGCAAGGCCTCGGCGGCGCTGGAGCAGATCAACAGCCATATCGGCCAGATCAGCGATCAGAACATCCAGGTGGCCACGGCCACCGAGGAACAGTCCAGCGTGGTGGAAGACATCAACCGCAACATCGTCGACATCAACGAGCTGACCGTCGGCACGACCCATATCGCCGACCAGCTGAGCCAGGCCAGCAGCGACCTGCAGGCGCTGTCCACGCAGCTGGACGGCCTGGTCGGTCGCTTCCGCCTGTAACCCTGCGGCCGGGTGGACAGGCCGGCGCTGTCCACCTCCCGGTCTAACGCAGGCGCTGGTCGATGCGCTGCTGCAGGTAGTCGTAGAACGGGTTGGATGTCGCCCGCTGCAGGCTGTCCAGCCCCACCACCAGCACGCCGTGCTCACCGCGCGGCGCCAGGGTACCGAGCGAAACACCATAGGACTCGCCCGCGACCGGGTCGCTGCCGTACAGCGGGTCGCCAGGCGGGAATGGCAGGGCCACGTGCGACAGCGAGAACAGCTGGCTCGGGTACTCGACCCCCAGCGCCTGGTGCTCGACCTGCTGGCTGCCGCTGGCCACGCGCCGCGCCTCGACCTCGCGCCCCTGATCGGCGGCCACGCCGACCACCGTCAGGTCGTAGTTGCGCCTGGCCGAGGGCAGCAGCGCCTCGAGCAGGTCGCTCATGTCCGCACGCAGCAACGAACTGGCCGCACGCGAACGGTTGATATCGAACACCACCAGCTCACTGCCGTTGTCCGGCAGGCGCTCGAACAGCTGACGCACCACCGCCGGGGTGCTCACCGTGCTGTCGGCCAGCGACTGGAACGCCAGCACCGGCGGCAGGCGCTGCAGGCGGCCGGAGGTCTCGGCGGCGTCGAAGGCATGCTGCACCTCGCTGGTCAGCTCATAGGTCTGCCGCGCCGCCTGCACCGGAAAGGAGTTGTACTTGAACGGGTTGAACTCCGGCAGCACGTTCATCCATGCCGACTTGGCGAACGCCGGCAGCACCGCCGGCAAGGCCGCCAGCCCGGCATAACGGGCGTAGCTGGTGACGCCGATCATCGGCGAGATCAGCACCAGTTGCCGGGGCATGGCCAGGCGCTCGTCCTCCAGCGCCGCCAGGCTGTAGCGCAGCGCCAGCGCACCGCCATTGGAGTAGCCGAGCAGGTACAGCGGCGCGTCCGGCACCTGCCGGCGCGCCTCGCGCACCGCCAGCCGTGTAGCGGCCAGCCACTGCTCCCAGCGGGCATCGGTCAGCGCCGCCGGCACGCTGCCGTGACCCGGCATGCGCGGCACCACGGCGAGCAGGCCCTGCGCGCTCAGGTGCTGCGCGATATGGCGCAGGCTGTAGGGCGAATCGGTCAGGCCGTGCAGCAGCACCACCACACCGCGCACCTCGCCCTGCGGCGGCAGGATGAAGGAGCGGTTCCAGTCGTGCGGCAGGTTGCCGGGATACACCGGGCTGTCACTGGCATAACGACTGTAGCGGGCGGTCCCGGCCTGGGTGACCGGCTCGACCAGCTCGCGCTCGAGGCGCTCGAACAGCGCCGCCTCGGCGGCCAGGTAGGCCTGCCAGTCGGCAGCGTCCAGCTGGTCTACATCCAGCTCCTGCGGCACCAGACGGTGCCAGGGTTGCAACTCGGGCAATGACGACAACCCGGCAATGCGCACGCCGAGCAGAGCCACCACGATCAACAGCACCACCACCAGCGTCCAGGCCATAACGTTACGCATGCGCGGTAAACGCATGAGGCGCCTCCCTCGAAAGTATCCAACCGGGAAATCCGTCCCGGCGACCGGCCCATCGGACCTTAGGCTCTGTACGAAAAGTCGTCGAGCGAAGGTCAGGCAAGGCGAGATCGCTCGAAGAAGCGCAGTTTACATGCTGTAAATGAGCATTCTGAGAGCGATTTCAACGCAGCATCACCGAGCGCAGGCACTTTTCGTACAAAGCCTAGAGCAAAGCCGGCCTCGACCACCACCGTGGTTGCCCACCACATATGGAATTACGTATATTCGCAAAACCATATATACGAGACACCGCGCATGCCTGCCCCGCTCTCTCCAACCGAACTGTTCAAGGCTCTGGCCGACGAAACCCGCGCGCGCGCCGTGCTGCTGATCGTCGAGCAGGGCGAGCTGTGCGTCTGCGAACTGGTCTGCGCACTGGGCGACAGCCAGCCGAAGATCTCCCGCCACCTGGCGCAGCTGCGCAGCTGCGGGCTGCTGCAGGACCGCCGCCAGGGGCAGTGGGTGTACTACCGCCTCGCCCCGGACCTGCCCCAGTGGATAGGTGAGGTGCTCGCCGCCACCCTGACAGCCAACCGCAGCTGGCTGGAGCAGGACTGCACACGCCTCGCCAACATGGGCGAGCGCCCTGCCCGCCTTGCCACCTGCTGCTGAGATACCTGCATGCTGATCGCCGCCGCCATCTTCGTCTTCACCCTGATTCTGGTCATCTGGCAACCACGCGGCCTCGGCGTCGGCTGGAGCGCCTCGCTGGGCGCGCTGCTGGCGCTGCTCGCCGGGGTGGTCAGCCTGGGCGACATCCCGACCGTGTGGCAGATCGTCTGGAACGCCACGGCGACCTTCATTGCCGTGATCATCATCAGCCTGCTGCTGGACGAGGCCGGCTTCTTCGCCTGGGCCGCGCTGCACGTGGCGCGCTGGGCCAATGGCAGCGGCACGCGCCTGTTTGCCTTCAGCATCCTCCTCGGCGCCGGCGTCTCTGCATTGTTCGCCAACGACGGCGCGGCGCTGATCCTCACCCCCATCGTCATATCCATGCTACTGGCCCTGCGCTTCTCGCCGGCCTCGACCCTGGCGTTCGTCATGGCCGCCGGCTTCATCGCCGACACCGCCAGCCTGCCGCTGGTGGTGTCGAACCTGGTCAACATCGTCTCGGCGGACTACTTCGACCTGGGCTTCGCCCGCTATGCGGCGGTGATGGTGCCGGTCAACCTAGTCAGCGTGGCGGCCACCCTGGGCATGCTCTGGCTGTTCTTCCGCCGCGACATCCCGGCGCAGTACGCGGTGGCCAGCCTGCCGGCACCCCGCGAGGCGATTCGCGACCCACGCACCTTCTTCGTCGGCTGGATCGTCCTGCTGGTGCTGTTGCTCGGCCTGTTCGCCCTGGAACCGCTGGGCGTGCCCATCAGCGCCATCGCCGCCGTGTGCGCGGCGGTGCTGTTCGCCATCGCCGCGCGCGGCCGCCATATCGCCACCGGCAAGGTCCTGCGCGAGGCGCCCTGGCAGGTGGTGATCTTCTCCCTAGGCATGTACCTGGTGGTCTACGGATTGAGCAACGCCGGCCTGACCGCCAGTCTCACCGGGCTGCTCGAGCGCTTCGCGCAGTACGGCGTGTGGGGCGCGGCACTGGGCACCGGGCTGCTCAGCGCGCTGCTTTCCTCGATCATGAACAACATGCCCAGCGTACTGATCGGCGCCCTGGCCATCGACGCCAGCCAGGCCAGCGGGGCCGTGCGCGAGGCGATGATCTACGCCAACGTGATCGGCTGCGACCTGGGCCCGAAGATCACCCCCATCGGCAGCCTGGCCACCCTGCTCTGGCTGCACGTCCTGGCACGCAAGGGCATCCGCGTGACCTGGGGCTACTACTTCCGGGTGGGCATCGTCCTCACCCTGCCAATCCTGCTGCTCACCCTTGCCGCTCTGGCCGTGCGCCTGAGCCTCTGACCTCGCGGAGCCTTCCGATGAAAATCCTCTTCATGTGCACGGCCAACAGCTGCCGCAGCATCCTTTCCGAGGCGCAGTTCAACCACCTCGCGCCCGCCGGACAGCTGGCGGTGAGCTCCGGCAGCTTCCCACGCGGCGAGGTGCTGCCGCGCACCCTGCTGACCCTGCGCGAGGCCGGCATCGCCACCGAGGGCCTGAGCAGCAAGGGCAACGATGCCTTCGTCGACAGTCCACCGGACATCGTCATCACCGTGTGCGACAAGGCCGCCGGCGAAGCCTGCCCGGTGTACTTCGGTCCGGCGCTGAAGGCCCACTGGGGCCTGGAAGATCCGTCCCACGTGGAAGGCGACGAGGCCAGCATCGACGCCGCGTTCCAGGCCACCCTGGCGCATATCGAACGGCGTTGCCGCGCCTTCCTCGCCCTGCCCCTGGCGGACATGAGCCGCGACGAGCTGCAACAGGCGATCAACCGCATTGGCCAAGAGTGAAGACGCACGCATGAGCGACGACCTGCCCAACCTCGACCTCGACCTGCTGCCGGCCCAAGGCAGCGACTCAGCCCCGGCGCCGCGCATCCTGCTGCTGCACGGTTCCACCCGGCCGCGCTCGTTCAGCCGTCTGCTGGTACAGGAGGCCGCACGCCTGCTGCGCCACCTCGGCGCCGAGGCACGCATCTTCGACCCATCCGGCCTGCCACTGCCCGACGACGCACCGGTGGAACACCCCAAGGTGCAGGAGCTGCGCGATCTGATGCAGTGGTCGGAAGGCCAGGTGTGGTGCTCACCGGAGCGCCATGGCGCCATGTCGGCGGTGTTCAAGGCGCAGATCGACTGGGTGCCGCTGGCCCTCGGCGCCATACGCCCGACCCAGGGCAAGACCCTGGCGGTGATGCAGGTCTGCGGCGGCTCGCAGTCGTTCAACGTGGTCAATCAGCTGCGCGTGCTCGGCCGCTGGATGCGCATGTTCACCATCCCCAACCAGTCGTCGGTGCCCAAGGCCTTTCTCGAATTCGGCGACGACGACCGCATGAAGCCCTCCCCCTACTACGACCGCCTGGTCGACGTGATGGAAGAGCTGATGCGCTTCACCCTGCTGCTGCGCGAGCACCCGGAACTGGTGGACCGCTACTCCGAACGCAAGGAGTCGGCCGAAGCCTTGATGCAGCGGGTCAACCAGCGCGAGATCTGAAGCGCATGGCAGGCACCTTGCGGCAGAAGCCGGCCCCAGGGTGTGGAGCAGCGACAGGCCGCGCTGCTAGGCTGCGCGCATGAACCTGACCAACCGACTCCAGGCGATCATCTGCGCCGACCCGCAGCGCCTGCGCATCCTCCAGCTGGTACGCGAACTCGACCTGCCCGACTGCTGGGTGGCCGCCGGTTTCGTGCGCAGCGCGGTCTGGGATCACCTGCACCAGCGCAGCGACGCGCCGCTGCCAGCGGACATCGACGTGATCTGGTTCGAACGCAGCCAGACCTCCGCTGCGCGCGATATCGAACTGGAGCGTCTCCTGCGCCACAGGGACGAACGACTGCAGTGGTCAGTGAAGAATCAGGCGCGCATGCATCTGCGCAATGGCGACGCACCTTACGCCTCGGCTAGCGACGCGATGCGCTATTGGCCGGAGACGGCGACGGCGGTGGCCGTGCGACTGGATGAGCAGGGTGAGGTTGAAGTCGCCGCACCACTCGGCCTGGAGGACCTGTTCGGCCTCATCGTGCGACCGGCCGGAAGGTTCAAGGACGAGAAACAGCCGATCTACCAGGAGCGGCTGCGCAGCAAGAACTGGCTGGCCACCTGGCCGCAGCTGAAGGTACTGCCGTAGGGTGGACCAAGCTTCACCGATCCACCGGCTGGTGGATGCAAAGAGCGACATCCACCCTACAGGCTGGCCGACGCTGAAGGTGCCGCCGTAGGGTGGATCGTGCTTCACCGATCCACCGGCTGGTGGATGTAAGGAGCGACATCCACCCTACAGGCTGGCCGACGCTTAAGGTGCTGCCGTAGGGTGGATCGCGCTGCATCGATCCACCGGCTGGTGGATGTAAAGAGCGACATCCACCCTAC
>MDSZ01106083.1_pt1 | contig 25197 bp, 22 predicted proteins | sample 811201 | NCBI WGS metagenome assembly MDSZ01 (sample SAMN05326647, study PRJNA326480) | marine metagenome | isolation source: seawater | place: Indian Ocean: North | collected 2010
GCACCTTGTTTGACCTGTAGCATGCCCTCGTCGGTCTGGTAGTCTATGCCTACCTGTACTCTCCCGTCTTGATGGATGGCCATCCTCTTTGATGGTGAGCCATTGTAAGCTGTGTTGTTTGCTTTTGTATAGAACTCAAGTCGAGCTCCCTTGTCACTCGTACCATAAGTTTCTGTTGCTACTCCCATAATGTAAGCAGAATATTTGCCCAAAGTTCCCACGGAGCCGTCTGTTGAATCAAAACCGATTCTGCCAAGCTCGTCTCCCAAGCCGGTCGTTGAGTCGTTACGAACAAGAACCAGTTTTGCTCCGGTGCTGGTAGTATTGTCACTTATCTCTAGGTTTCCGCTTGGGGGTGCAGAAAATTCTCGCCCTATACCGACAAGGCCGTCTTTCTTTATCCTCATGACTTCGGACTCTGTGCCGTCGCTAACAGAAAATGCGAACTCATTATCCCCAGTATTTATCGCTCCTGCCATAAGTCTAGTGAGGCTACTGTTGACATGGGATATGGAAAAGTATGGGTCGCCATTATCTGTTCCTGCAGCATAAAGAAGTCCTCTATTTTCGCCAGTGGATGTGTTGATTAGCGTTAGCTTCTCACTGGTTATTGACGAGGTTGTTCCTATTGCGACACTATTACCATTAATGTGTAGGGAATTTGCCTGGGCATCTCTGTCTACCCTGAATACATTTACATCTGAAGTGCTGTTATTTCTCACTCCGATATTTAACATACCGTTGCCAAAACCAGATGAAGCATCGCCATTATAATCCATGAACGCACCATGAGTCATCTCTTGACTATCGTTGGTATCTTCAGCTAACTCAAATCTTGCCGAAAAATCACTAGCAGAGCTGTTATCCGCACCTAGACGAAGTGAGACTGTCCCACCGTCTGCGTCTCCTTCGATTGACAAGTTTGCAGCCGGAGTGGTTGTACCTACACCCACCCTGTTATTTGTGGAGTCCACATAAAGAGTGTCCGTATCAACTATGAGTCCGTTGGAAGCAATAGTGCCGTCTACATCAAGTTCATAAGCTGGAGATCCTACTCCATTAATCCCTACTCTACCGGTAGACGCATCAGTCTTGAATAACGGATCACCTTCATTAGATCCGTTGCCCTTGATAATAAAATCTACATTATTACCACCATCATTTATGGTAAGATTGTGTGGAGCAGACGTAGAATCGTCACAATCTATGTAGTTTATACCACCGGCATTAATTTTGACTCTATCATCTAAAAAATTAATAAAAGTGTTAGTATCTCCACCGTGGTAAATGTACTGATCGAGCACAAGGTTGCCGGCGATGGTGGCAGTTCCAGATTCAAGCTTCAATACTTCATCGTTTGCATTTCCGCAATGAACTCTTACTTCCTCATCCAAGAGTCGTATTTTTGTGGTGGTGCTGCTATCTGTTTTTCGCCTGATTACATCCACATATGCATCATCAAACTCTAGGCCGTTTCCCTTTCCATAGTACGATGATGCTGAAACTGGTGACGTAGAGTAAAGTGCGTATGGAGCTGGTATGAACTCAATGGCGTCAATCGCAATGTCGCTTTCGAATCCGTTGCCAGTAAGACCAACGAAACGAACATAAAGAGTGGAGCCTATATATGGAGTCAAATCCACTTCTGCCCTTTTCCAATCGTCACCTTGGCTGGCTTGTTGTTGGCCAGTAATTGAAGATACTGCAGAGGGCGAGCCATCTGCATCTTTAGTTATTGTCAGTCCCGTCCAAGAAGAGCCGTTTGTGCTAGCAGAGACTTCAAGGGTACCAAAGTTGTCGCCATGCATGTGATAGAAAAAAGACATTTTGCCAATTTCAGAAGCTTGAGTCTGGGTGAAGCTTCTCTCTAAAACATAATATTTGTTGGCCCTAGATGACGCCTCGGTAAAGACGTAAATGCTACCGGAGTCTGCCGCATTGGGGCCAGTACCGTTCGATGTCGTTCCTCCGTCTCTACTTTGCCATTCGTAGCCATTGGCTATATCTGCTCCGGTCTTGCTGCCTGCACCATTGGTCCATGTGCCATTTGTTGCTGGGTTTCCTGGTGTTACCTGATCTGCAGTCAGGCCCTCGAAGCTTTCTCGGTAAATTGTTGTTTTGGTGTTGTATGCAGTTGGTGGTGTTGCCGTAATACGGCCAATCACATCCGTAGAGCCAGTCATGGCAATTACGTCTGTACCATCGTTACCAATCTTAATGCTGCCGGATGCGAACATGACAAAACCATAATTGCCACTGCTGTCCTTGTAGCCTATAGCTTTGTTTCTGTTTGCCACTTTATCCTACTCCGACAGAGCCTGACCAGTTTGTTGGCAACGAGCCAGTTGGTATGGTCGTCAAGCCAGCTACAATATCCACTTGACTTGTAATAGCGGAACCATGAGAAAGCAAGTGTATTTCGTTCACTTTTAGTTCCAGTCTCGACATGTCTGTGGGGGTCGTATTTCCCTTATGTACAGTAAAGTAATTTGTACCTTCGACACCAGCTTTGGAGAAGCCAACTCTGACATTCTGATTAGAACGGTTAACAACAGTCAGCCATCTCGTAACATAAGGAAAAGCTACCTTGAAAGCGTTTCCGTTACTGGCCTCTAGACTCAAGCTGCCAGTTGCGTAAGGCACTCCAGACACTTGATATGCAGCCGTAGTTCTCAGGCCGTTTTGATAAATAAAGTTTTTGGGATCATATGACATTGTTATTACCTCGTAGTTTCCTTCTTTTTCTTTTTGGCGGCATCTCTGATAGCCTTTTGTTTTGCCAGTCTCTTTTTGTCAGACGCCTTTTCGAAATACCTTCTTTTTCTAACCTTCTCAACTATCTTTGATTTTTTGGTCTTCTTCATGAATCTCTTTATCAGGGCCTCTGAGCTTTCTCCTTTTCTTCTCTTCACACTAAAATTTTGGGACATTATTTATACCAGCTTTCTCCAGTTAGGGTTTGCAAAGGAACTAATGTCTACGCCGCTGTCGTTCGGATCAACATCCGATAGTGGATTAGACGCTTGAGCTTGGGGACTCCTGGACGCTCTTGCGGGTGTTGTGCCCTCAAAAATATTAACTCCATTAAAACGTTCCTTGCCCATAGACTCTAACATTTTTTCTCTGGCTTCCCTCATTTTACTTTTCTCTGCTTTTGGTATCTCAACCCTCTTTGGTTCTGTCTGAACTTTCGGGGGAGGTGCTTCCATGCCTTCTGAAATTTGTTGAACTACTTTTGTGAGAAGTCCTTCTTCCAGCAACATCTCATTAATGCATTCTTTGATAATGGGCTTTAAAACCTCAGCTAGCTTTTTCTTATTCATTAATTCCCCCCAAATCATCAACTGCACTGGATGCCACATCTGGCTCGTCTTTCTGTGCAATAGACTTCAAGCCTCGATACAGTTCATCGCACTGTTGCTCGGTAGGCAAAACGGGAGGCTCTCTGAGAAGGCCCTGGGCCACAGATGCCATCATGCTCTTAACATTGTCCAGAGACGCATCGTTCTCTGTTATCTCTGTAGAGAAGTTTTCTACCTCTTCTTTGATAATTTGTTTTAGTCTTCCCTTAGTTATTCTCATTTTTGTGTCTCCATAAGATGTTGTTTAAGCTTCTAAAAACTTTATCTTGCTTATTGTAAACATTTGTTTCTCTTGACTCTTTCATCATCATAAAAGCTCCCGGCGTTGATGGTTCAGAAACAAAGTCAAAGCAAATAAGTTGAAAATCGTCTTGCACTTGGGCCACTGGGCCGTCCACTGTTTGGGTCTGAACTACCGAGCCCATTCCCCTGGATGAGATGCCCATCTTGCAACCAGACTCAACAAGTGATTTTAATATTTTTCCAGATGGAGTATCCAAGACCTTAACTTTGCCCATGACAGAATCTCCATCCCACCAAACTGAAGTGACCATGTGTGATACATTTGCTAAGTTCACAATAGAAGAGTCGGGATGGTCTAGTTCCCCAAGAGCTCTATTATCCTGCACTACTCTTTTGTAATTTTCCATTTCTCTTTTCAGAACTTCTTCTGAATATACACGGTTATTTCCGTTCTTTACGTTGCACTTTTGCATGATACCTACCAAATATAGGGCACCATGCTCTTTCATATCTTTTTTCTCTGCTTCGGTAAGCATGTCAATGCATGTGTTGCCGTCGCAAAGTTCATAATATTCTCGAAGTAAATACTTTGTCATATCTTTTCCTCTCAAGGACGGGCGCTACCCGTCCGAGCTAGCAGCCCTTTCTGCACCTACGAACTGGTTGTAACATCCACTTCTGGTTCCACATGTTCATGTCTTATACCCCAATCGCCAACAATCTGGCTCAGAAAATAACTCGTTCCAGAGGATAAGCATCCCAGCAAAAAAGCCGTTACGAAACCTCTATCAAACATAAATAGTGAAGTAAATGGGGAAAAAGCCCACAAAAGAACTCCAACCCAGAAACCTAAGCACATTGGACAATGAAAGAAGGAGTTTTTTGGTCTTACTTTGTTAAATATTCGTCCGTATGCCAGCACCATTGTCATTCCGTAAGATGACAAGATGAAATACAGTAACTCGTCAAGCACTAGTAGTATCCTCTAATATACCTTCTCGATCTACTCGGCTCGATAGAACCTTTCTTCGGTGCTTGAGGAACGTCACCCAGCTCAGTAGAGTCTTCAGCGTCTGGCGAGGTGATCTTGTCTATCTCCTGCTCTCTGTAACTCTTATCATAAGCAAAGTATGGCTGCTCCTCTTCCATGAACTTTGCAACAGATAATATAGCAAAGTTCTCAGACTCGTAATTTTGTATGTTAGTTTCCGGATATGTTGCTTCCATTGAGCCGTAAACATTACCGCCCTGAACACTCTCGGGGATGACCACCCCATGTCGGAAAAGATAGTCAAACATTCTTGACTGGGCTGCGTACACATTGTCGTTCAGCGATTCTTTTGCAAAGGCGACAATCTTTTTCTTCTCGGGCATAATAACAACATCCATATCAATATGATCAAAAATCATAATATTGCCATCGATGCTTCTTCTAGCTTTAAGCTTAAACTTTAGCCCCTCGTCCGTATTCTCTATGTTGGAGCTTTGCCCGTCTTTGTCAAACTTTACTTTAATTGGCATTTTCGTTCTCGCTTAACATTTCCTGAACTTCTAGGATAGTCATTAGGGCTTTTTCGTCAATCTCTTTTTCCTTGTATTCTTCTAAAATGTCTACAACGCCGGACATCATTTGAGACATTTTTTCATCAAGGACTATCTTGCTCTTTTCTTTCAAGGCTTTCTTTAGCTTTGCAAGCTCTTCGTTCAAATGAACTTTGAACTCTAAGCCGTTGTCGAGGAAAGACAAGATATATTTGCTTAACAATTCTTTTTGCTCTTCTAAGAGATTTTCAGAATACTTTTCGTTAAACTTCTTAACAAAGATATTAAAAGAAAGCTCGTCAATGTGTTTCATTTTGTTGGGGTCCTCTTTGCTCTTGGCTGTCATACCCTCGATAAGAACCTTCTTTACTTTATACTTTTCTTGAGCATTAGCCTTGTCGCTAAACATGGTGGATACACTTGCCAAGCTTTTATAAGATGGAACAAAGTTATTATAAAAATTTCTGTCCAAGTTTTTGTTGATGAAGTTTATCAAGCTTGTCTTTTGCTCGAAGAGCTTATCTTTGTCAAGGGCAGAGTGAGCTCTGCAGTTCTCCTCAATAACGAAGCTTGCCTCGTCGCTCTCAATCTCTTTGGCGTCTAAGACACTCTTGTACAAACTCAACTCCCTATGAAGTTCTGTTCCTTGCTTGAAGTGTTCCTGTAAGGCTCTTTTGATAGTATCTCTCTTGTTGAGATCTTTATTAATCATGGCGTTGGTCATCTCAACCACAAGGGATTCATACAAAAAGCCAGTGTTTCTCTTTTTGTTATGCTTCTTGCTCATCTTTGTTTTTCTCCAATAAACTGGAAATCAGAGTTTTGACTTCCGCTGCAGAACCAAAAAGTACCTGCTCTTGTTTGTTATAAGTAGTTTCTTTTCCCTCTGGAAGACCTATGGCCGCACGATCTAATCCAATTTTGCCAGGAAATATATTTCTTTTTGAACTAGAAGCTAGCTCTCCCGATGGGGCTGCTTTCATACTCTTTTGTCTTGCAGCGTTTCTCTTACCCCCTGGGTTGCTCTTGTGCTTCTTGCCCTTCCATTTTGGCCTTGTGTACTCCTGACCTGGCACAATGCCGTCTGTGTCTTGTTCTGCAACTGGCGGAGTATCGTCTGCTGCAGGAGTTTCTGGAGCTGGCTTATCGGGGCTTGTAATAAGCATACTGTCATCTTCAGGTGGTGTGTCATCAGCAGGGGCGTCTGCGGCAATATCATCTAGGTCGTCGCCACCAAGGTCGTCGTCGCCACCAAAGTCGCCTCCACCGCCGGCTTGAAATCCCTCTTCGGGCTCTCCAGATGCGACTGCAGCAAGAGCTGCTTCGAATTTCTTGTCATGAAAAGTCTCCCTTTGAAGACGCACAATCTCGTCATCGGTAAGTCCGAACAGTCTTGTAGCAATCCAGCGTTTGCTGAAAAGACCTTCACCTGCTTGGGCCGCGACATCGAACTTAGTTCTCCAGTGCTCAAGCTCTTGGAGCTCTGCTATCTTGGATGGGTTATTCAGAGAGAGAGTAAAATTCAACAAGTCTTCCCCTCTAAAGCCCAAAGTGAATAGGTGAATAATACCTATCTTTTCCAACTCTGAAACCACTGAGCGCTGAAGTCTTTGGATGGTTCTCGCGAAGCGTACATCTTTTTGCGCCAAGGTGGTCTTGTCTTCTCCTGAGTTTTCATCCCGAGATAAATAAGACTGTGGAATCTTCAGTGCTGAAAACAGCTTGTCTCTTAAGTACTTAACGTCGTCAATATCACCTGTGAAGGTGCCTCCTGGTAATGATTCAATTTTAGAAGTTGAGTCTCCCCTAGTCGGCAAGAAATAGTCTTCTTCCACAGAGAGGGGGTTGTATCTCAAATCCACCCTGCCAGTGTTTGTGTCAACAACTTGGTTACGCTTCATCGAAGTGATAACTTTCTGCATGTACTGCTCGACATCCTGTGGGGCGATGTTTCCAACATCAATATAAAAAACACGTCTTTCTGGGGAGCGAACAATGCGGTATGCCATCATAGCGTCCTCCAAGAGTGTCAACTGTCTCCAAATCCTTCTAGCTGGCTCAAGGACAGAAGTTCCGTATGGACTGTACTTGTCGTTACCTAAAATTCTAAAGTGTGCAATTTGCCAGTTTTCAAATGTTAAGCCGCCAGAATTCCATTGAAACTGGACGTAGTTTGGATTGGTCGGGTCTTCGCCCTCTAGCCTTTCTATCTCGTGTGATGGCAAGCCCACACAACTCTTGACTCCCTCAACCTCATCAATATCCAAGTATAGAAAATAGTCCCCAAACTTGCACATGCTCCGGCACCAGCCAAACAAGTTAAATTCTACGTTCATAATATTATGATATAAGTTCTTGAGCAAGCTGCGTATCTCTTCGTTTTCGCAGTTTATCCGAAGCATGTCCTCCAAGGTGGTGTGCGTCGTCATTTCATCCGCATATATGTCCATAGCAGAAGCAATCTCTGGTACATATTCCATCTGATCGAAGTCTGAATATCTCTCTGCTCTATTCTGGTTTGAGAACGACTCTTGGTTATATTTCAGAAGAGGGTTTTCGATACTCTTCTTGAAGGTCATCCCCTGAGCCGAGCGGAACTTATACTTATCTAAGTCTCTTCTTCTCTGCTGGCGGTATGTCTGGGTTCTTCTGTTTGTAACTGGACCCGACAACAAGCGAGTTAATTTCTGAAATAAAGATGATTGTGGGTTTCTTGGGTTGTTCTTTGGCATGCTCTATCCTTTAATAAGCCACGAGAAGGTGTGGTATTCGTTCGCCTTCTGGCGGAGTTCCTTTTCGTGATCCAGCTTACTATTATAACCTGCTTGTCCTGGAATTTTAGTATTTATTCTGGTATTTGACATAATCATTGCATCCAAACAGGCTCTGTTGTATTCCTCTGCTCTCTTGTTTGCCACCAGTGCGGTGTCTCTAACCCAGCAGGCAATTGCCAAAGACATAACAAGGTCATCGTTATATCCTCTCATGGCTTGAGGTCTTCCGTTTTGCCAAACAAAAGTCCTAATTTCGTCCACCAGGCGGTTGGAGCTAACATTAAGTAGTTTATTACGAATGAATTCTTCTAACTTTGCGATGATAAGTGGGCGTGTTTTCATCGATGTAGTGAACCCAGGCACTGCATTTGACTTATTTTCGCCCAGCAGCGGGTCAATGTACTCGTGGCTACCCTTGAGCGAGTAATACAAGTTATTATAGTTCATCTCCACCAATTTCTCTAAAACATTAAAGCCAATGTTGTTGTTTTCCACTACCAGCATGGCTCCGCCGTATTCGTTCCCAGTCGTATACAGCAACTGAGAGAACATCTCAAGATTTGGTTTTCCCTTATATTCTGCTACGACTTCCATGTTGTCAACGTCGATAACGTGAAAAACAGAAAAGTCTTTCCCATCGCCACGCGCAACGTCGGCCACAACAAGGTACTTCGAACTGTTGTTGCGCTCTTTCCATATCCACAAGTTGCGGTCAAAACCTGTTCTGTGTTTAGGCTCTGTTACATTCTTCTCTATTCTTTCAATGTCGTCTGGGTGGATGACCGTTTCACCAGAAGCGAGAAAGGAGCACTCCAGTTCCTGTGCGATATCTCTTCTTGGCATGTTTCTGGTTTCTTTTTTAAACCACTCGGCGTCTCTGTCTGGGTGCTTGTCCCACGCTAGTTTTGTCGGGAAGAAATCGTTGTTTTTGTTTTCGGAGTCTGTATAGGTTTTATGAAACCAGTTTCCCACTCCATTCGGAGTAGAGAGGGCGATGCAGCGACCACCCGTGGACAATGTAGGATAAAGACCCATCCAGAGCTCTTCTAGTCCCTCGACGTGGGCGGCCTCGTCAATAACCAGCAAAGACAAGGCTTCAGAACGGCCAGCGTCACCAGAGGTGGAAGACGCCTTAATCTGAGAGCCGTTCGCTAGCTCAAAAGATTGTCTGTTATCTATTTCAATTTTGGCTGTGACCAACCAGTCTGGTAAGTTTTTGATTATGTTCTTTACCTTCTTCACCAAGTTTACCGCTGTTGATAATTTGGTAGCGATAATAAGAACGTTCTTTTCCTTGTGGAAAAGCATAAGCCACGCAACATAGGCTGCAGTAACTGTCGAGATGCCCAACTGCCGAGCCTTAAGAATGACGTTGAAGCGATAGTCATCAAAGTCTTGCAAAAGTTGGGTCTGAAAGTCATAAGTCTTAAAAAGAAGCTGACCTTTCATTGGGTGTGTTATTTTTGCGTAATTGTTTGTAAAGTACACAGGATCTCTCCCGCACTTTACGATCTCTTTCATTAGAGACTTCTTGTCTAGTGAAACCATTTAAGTCCTATCTTTTGGCTTTACGACTTTCTCTTACTTCCAAAACCAAGCCACGAAGACCTTTGAGGAGTTTTGATGCTTCTAGACACTTTTTTCGCAGCCGCACCCCAGCAGCGCCGACGCCACGATCAAACTTCTCTGCGTCTTTTTCTGCGCTCTGCAACAGTTCTACAATTTCTTTCAATTCATCAAGTGTCAACATCTTCAGTTACCTCATCAGGACGCCAACCAGATAACCATCTTTCCTCTCTATCTTCAACATACTGTATATAACACTTCTGGCAGCAGGAGTATTTACTCAAATACAGCGTGTCGCTCTTATCAAGAGAAAAACAGTTACATGCCTCGCATTTCCTGTTTTGTCTATTAATAAATAGATTTGACGACACAAAAAATCCTTCATGCTCTTCCTTAACTTCTCTATCTTTTCTGCTTTTATCTCTTTCATACAGCATTTTCATTTGCTCAAGATACTGAGCCTCTTTTTTGTTGTCCCAGCCTGACCGAGGATTTGTAATAGATTCTTCTCCGTATTTCTCTGAAATCGCTTTTTCATAGTGGGCTATATCAATTTTCTTACTCATCTTTATTATCCTCTTGTTGTCCCTGAAGGATAGACAAGTCCCCTCTAAGGTCCGACAATTGATCAGAGACAGAGCTTAACTGCCACTTTAGTCGGTCCAGCAAGCTCTGTAAAGCACTAATTCTTTTTTCCAAAATATCAATCTTGTCCTGTGTCATTTGTTATTTGTACCGCCGCATAAAAAATGGTGACAGAAAGAACAATACCACTTAAGACGCCAGTCACATACCATACCGGACCCATTGCTGGTGGTTCTTTCTTGAGTAACTCATTTAACCTAACTATCTCTTTCTCTTGCAAATCTACCAGTATCTTGTTTTGTTCCGACTCTGTTTTTAAAATTGCTTCTGATGTCATCTTCTCTAAATTGCATTTGCTAACTTGCTTGCTCTTCTCGTTCTCAATGAGCAAGTTGCATTTTGATTTTTCAAACTCTTTGTCTGCCACAATTTTTGCAGCAGTTGTAGGGTCCATCAGAACTCCCGTAAAAGGAGCTGGGTTGTCTTTGTGCAGTGGCACAACTTGCTTCTCGTTCGCATAAGACAGCGAAGACGCTAACAAGAAAAATATAAATACATGCTTTCTCACCTAAAACTTTTCCTTTATCTCTTCAGCTAGCCTCTCTAGGTCTTCCTCAAGCTCACCCTCTAGAGTTTCTTTTTCTTCCTCAAGTTTCTTAAGCTCTTTATCGAGCTTTCTCTGCCTGTCCTCTTGCTGCTCTAGCGCAGCGATAGCATTTCTACTAACACTTTCGACTGTCTTTTTGCTGGCTTCGCTGGTTTTGTCAAGGGCTTTTTTATAGTCCTCTCTTGTTTGCTGCATAACGCCAAGAAGACTAGCAACCTTAGAGCGATATAAGAAAGCGCAAACCAGCAGCAGAACAACTACTGCTGGCACTTTCCAGTGGTGTTTTAAGAATAAAATTATTCTTTCGTACATCACGCCTTCTTCCAAGCAACGGCCAAGTCTACAGCAGCTTGGCCACCGATATACACAAGTGAAATAGCTACCCAGTCAGATGACTGCAAGCCGCCTGTGTACAGCAGTGCAGAGCCAGTGAGCCACACCAAGAGTTTTCTGGATGTCACTTTACTAATAATTTGATCAAGGGCTCCGCCTTTTGGGATTGTCTTGTTCACCAACTTTGCTGGTGATTCTGTCTTTTTTCTAGTTGCCATTTTATCTCCTTAGCATCTAACTTTCGCATATCCATTTTCCTTGGATATGTCAAGCGTCATATCAACGCAGTCTTTTAAACTGTCCAAGTGGGAGATAAGGAACACGGTCTTAAACTGACTTTTTACCATGTCAATAATTCTGATAAAACCTTCCATGTTTTCCTCATCCAAAGCCGTTCCTGGTTCGTCCATGATAAAGATATCTCCTTTTGGCAAAGAGGACACGTTAAGCAACGCGAGCCTTATCGCCATAGAAGCTAACGTCTTTTCGGCACCCGAACAATTGTCTATTGGGCGGGGCTCGTATGTTGGGTGTTTGATGTAGATGTCAAGCTTGTTTTCATCATTCTCAAAAAACACCTCAAAGTCAACCACGTTAGCCAGAACCTTTGATACCTCCTCGTTGATAATGGGAAGTTTGTTTTTGATAATATTGTATGAGATGCCGTTGGTGCTCATACATTTCATAAACAAATCATAAGCAGAGAACTGTTTTCTGCTGTCTGCCAATTTATCTTTTTGTTCAGTAAGCATAACTATTCTCTCTTCTTGTGAACCCATTTGTTTGTGAAGAGAAATCAGTGTGTCCTGACACTCTTCTATCAAAACGTCAAAACGTTCTGACATGATTATAGCACCTTTCTCCCGGCTTTTAAGGGAGTTAAGGCTATCAACCATCTTTTTATTTTTCTCGTATATTTCAACATCTTCCTCTAGCTTGTTAATATGTTCCATTAACTCTTTACTTCTAAGCTCTTGCTTGGCAATATCTTCAGAATAATCAGCGACACTCTCCTGAAGTTTCTTCAACTTCTTAGCATCTTTGTCATATTCTTTCATAATCTTGATAGCTTTTTCTGCTTCGCATGCTTTTTGTTTCTTTGCTTTGTTTGCTATGAGCTCCTGAAATGTTTCAATCTGTCTATCAAACTCGCTCTTGTGGTCCAGCTCTGCTCCGCACTCGGGACACTGCATTGTGTCACTTGCATTCTCTTGCTCCTCCAAGACTTTCTCAAGCTGATGCTGTAATGCAGTAATGTCACTCTTAAGTTCTTCTGCCCTAGATATTTTTCTTCGCATCTCGAAAGCATCGACCCCACCAGTCTTCTGCTCCAAGCTAGCGATGAGCCCAAGAGACGACTCCTTATCTGTTTCTAAATTGCTTATTTCTTTTTCGAGACAAAAAAGATCATCCTTCTTCTCTTTGAGGACACCAAGGACGTTAGAAATATTCATAAGACTCTCGGGAACGCTCTCGATCTCGTTGCGAATTTCTGTAATTTGTTTAGTCGTCTTTTCTTTCTTCTTTGTCAAGCTCTTGCACTTCTTATCCTGTTCGGATATTTGCTGCTTGACATCCAAAAGAGAACTCTTGCACTGTTCTATTTCTGTATCGTAATCAACATTTTCCATAGTCTTAAGATAACCAAGAAGTTCTTTTGCTTCGTCTTTTGCATGGCGGTACTTCATATCAAAAAGCTCAAGGTCCAAAAACTTAGCTAAGATTTCTTTTCTCTTAGTGTTACCTTCTTCGACAAAAGCCAACGAACCCATCTGAGATGCATATGATGTCAGCAAGAAATCATCCACCGAGCCAAAGCTTTTTCTAATAGCCTTATCGGTTTGGTTTCTAGTGATACCATTTAAAGACTGCTCTTCTCCAGAAGCCAAGTCTTGCTTGCTGAAATCTAAAATAACTCTCGCTTCTTTTGATTCCTTGCCATGCAAGCGTTTTGTGTACTTCTCTGTTCTTCTTTTAATCTTATACTTGTTGTGGCCAACAGTCAAGTTGATGGTGCCCTGTGCAACATCCTTGTTTTGGTTTACAACATTAATATTCTTCCTACTGCTTTTGCTAGTGGAATTATATAGCGTGTAAATAAAACTGTCAAAGATAGAAGACTTCCCGGAAAAGTTCTTTCCGAAAATTCCGACAACGCCACTGAGTTGGTCGAAGGATATCTTGTTGTCCTTGCCATAGTTAAAATAGTTTTTCCACTCGAAGCTGTCAAGCTTCCAGCGCACATTGCGACTAATGTCCTCATTCTCTTCGACAATTGTATTGAACTTCTTATTTAGCTCAAACACTTTCTTGAGAGTGACCTCATCAGGATTGTAGTCTTCAAGAAACTTTGATATAAATTTCTCTTGTACTGCGATGTCTCTCATGTTCTCATCTTCGGCGAAGATGTTTCTGTCATCATCTTGGTATGAGCCTCTACTGGCATCGTTGAAGACAATACTCTCTGGCTTAAAGCGAGCACGAGCCACATCGAGGGCTTTTCTCATTACGTCAATGGGAAGCCTAGTCTTTGACTGAACTCGCAAGCGAGCGCCCTCTGGGATGTTTGTCCTAGCTGGTACTTTTCCTCTTGCTGTCAGAGACAAAGTTACAAATGGCTTGGGGTTTGAAAAGGCCATGTGCTTACAAGTAAAATCATCTTTACCCTTAATGTTCCAAAGCAAATATCCCTTGTCATTCGTTTCGCCAAAGTTCTGTTGTACGGTAGAGCCTGCATATCTAACACGGCCCTCCATATCCAAAATCTGGTTTGTCTTGTGGATGTCTCCTAACATAGCATAATCATACGGAGCGAACTCTGCGATATCTATATCCCCATGTTCCATTTGCCAACCCAAATCTGTGCGGCATCCTGAAACTGAGCCGTGGAATAGACAAATGTTCACAGTGTCATTGCTTGCTGGAACTTTCCATGCATCTCTGTCAAACACGGACAAAACACTCAAAGAGATATTCTCCGGCAGAATGATCTCTTCGTAGTCTCTATAGACGAACAAGTTATCGTGCTTGAGTGCTGCAGCAATAGGAGACACAGCATCCATACGAAAACTATTCTTCAAGTTACCGTCGTGGTTGCCAAGAATAACGTGCGTTGGCGCAATGTCTGCCAAGTTGCTGAGAAACTCTCTACACATCTCAACGTACTCTGGGCTGATCTGTGTTTTTGTATGAGCAATATCTCCGCAGTGAACAATGTAATCTACTTTTTCTTTTCGCAAAGACTCATACATCTCTTCGAAAACCTGTCTATATTCTTTATGATATTTTAGATTACGGATATGCGTATCCGCAAAATGTGCAATTTTAACCATTCATCTATCCTCTTAAAGTGGAGATTTTCTCCCGAAGCAAGCCAGAAGTATTACTGATAAGCTTTGCTTTATTTTTCCTACTAACAAATTCTTCCTTTGTCATGCACCCGACATCCTCTACGCCGGAGACATCAATTTTGAAAACCTCGATACCATATGATAACATATCTTTGATAATTTTTATAGTCTTTTTCTCTGCATCTTGGTCCAAAGCCATATAAACAGGAGAGTCATTTTCTACTATCTTCTCAAAAATAGGGCTCTTTTCAGTGAGAGTGGAACCCAACAAAGGTATGGCATTCCCTGCCTTTATAGCATCAAATGCGCCCTCTACTAGAATGATGTCCTCGTCCCAGTCAACGAACAGTTCATTAAAGATGAGTTTCTTGTTCGTTGGAGGATTTTTGTATTTTATCCAGTCTCCGTTATAAGACCTTGCCACAAAAAAATTCACAAAACCCTCAGAGTTAAAAGAAGGAATAATTATTCTGCCTTCGTATTCTCCCGAATCGCAGTACCCGATCTTCCACTTCAGGATGTCCTCCTGGGAAACGCCGCGCTGCTTAAGGTAGTTTATGGCTGCAAATGAAGTTGGCTTCTTCTTTTTATTAGCTAGGGGGGAATATTCTATCGGTAATTCAACAGTTTCATCTTGCTGTTCTTCCTCTTGTTCGTTGCCCATAATGATGTCTTTGAGGGAGGTTGTGACTTCCGACATGTCATGCTGTTCTTCAAATTCTTGCCACTTTGTCTTTTGAGAGAAACTTCCCCAGCGACGAACAAGGTGATATAAGCTCTTGCCCCTATAGTCACAAATCCAGCACTTGAAAACATCCATAGATAAATTGACTGATAGTTTCTTCTTGTGATGCTTACAGGAAGGACAAAAGAACAACTTTTCTTCGCCCGAAGTATAATAACTTCCAAGCATCTCTTTTAGTATTTTTAGCTTTTCGCTTTTTCCAAACAAATTTTACCTGCTCTCGCTATGACAATGCTATCCGCTTTGTCGTACACTCCTGGTTTAAAATTACCAAACTTTGTATATTCTACAACAAATTCTGGCTCGTTGTCAAGTAAAAAGTGAACTATTTTTTCTTTTGCATTTTCGCCTCGTAACACCTTGATACCGCACGACTTTCTTGCAGACGAGGCGGAAAGGTATTCTGGTTTTATATTAAGATTCTGAAAGACCATCCAAGAAACGATCCCATTAAACCTACTGAGAGTTGACAGGGTTTTTGCCGATGAAAACCCACTGCGAAAAGACTGCAGGGATTGCTCTATGAAGACATGTTCTATGTTTCTCTCTTTTGATAATGCTTTTATCTTTTCGTGGACAAATTTAGCTTTCTCAAAGATGTCTTTGAACTTTCTTGTGTCCCAAGCATCGTTGTAAATTATTTTTCCACTATCATCCAGAACTGTTGCTCCGGTGATGCTCGTGCTAATATCTAAACCTAAAATCATAAATCTAACTTTAGTTTAAAAGTATAACCGTCTTTCTGTCTTTTTTTAATAGGGGTAGCAAGTTTTCCTATTGCTATTAGGTTTTCATCCTCATCGTAAATGCCGATAGAAGAAATGTAAGTCGTCTTCTCGAAAGAGCCGCTAGCTCCATGAGGGCTCTTTGTTATGTTCGCAAGAGATATGCTATTATTCTCTATGTATGAAACCGAGCTAGTATATTGCAACATCTCTTGCCCTCGCTGAATCGAGGTCAGGTTTGTGGAACAGTTCAATTCTCCCTTTGGCGCATTAGCGTACATCGTCATCGTGGGAATCTCTTCTACTCCATCATACTCAAATTCAACAGTGGTCTTTGTAGTTGTACTTATCGCAGAGAAATATTTCCATTTTGTGTTGTCCGTGTTACCGTCGCCGTACACGTCCGTAGAGGGCGATAAGTCCCAAGCCCCTGTCAGGTATAGGAAACCCTCTTTATAGAGCGCAACGCCAGCCACAGAGCCTGAGCCGGTGCTTCCTTTGGGACCTACCTGAATAAGTTCTCCATTTCCGTATACATCCTGAAGTTCTCCTACCAAACTTCCTGTCATATATATTCGACACTTAATGCTTCTTCTCTTGATGCCCGAACCGTAATGAAGTTGAGGCATGGAAATCAGACTATTGTTTGCTGTTCTTTTCAGGCCGTGGGCAGAAGAAGAGAATTGATATCTGGGACTGAGAGCGTTATAGGAATTAAAAACTTCTCTCAAGCTATCCATGCGTGTTGTCCCGGCGTTGAGGTCAAAGCCATAACTGGAGCTCATCGGGTATGACCCTGTTATATTCTCGCCATATTGTTTTGACATGTAGTTTGCATCTGTCGTTGTCTTAAATGCATATTTACTACCATCCTTCGTAATAAAAGGATAAGCACCATCGATGTGCTCGCCTAGCATAACAAAACTAGAAGTCGTGTTGTTTATATAGACTTTATTATTATGAACTAAAACTCTATGATGAGGGTGAGTCCTGAGCTTATTTATCGCTACTTCATTTTTCTTAAATTTGTAGAGCGCCATAAACTCCTCCTAGTAATCTAGTCGGACTCTTAAAATAAGCTCATTGGATGGATCTTTCTTAATAGGTTCCGAAAGTTTTGCAACTGCAAGAAGCTCGTTATCTGCAGAATACAGGCCGACAGTCGTGATGTATGATACAGGAGTATCAGAAGCTTGATTTTTCACGCGAATCTTACTCTTGTTCAAATATGTAGGGTTCGATGAATAGTTGTATTCGTTGTTGCCAACGCGACAGAAATATACTGTAGAGTTGAGCTCAGTAGTATTGTTGAACGAAATGTTTGCAATCCTGTTTCTAAACGCTTGTGCGTTATTGGTAATACTAGAAGAGCACATGGCCTGGATAACACTCTTGGAGCCTGAATATTGGGTCTGCAAAGTTCCAATATCTGCCTTGAACACGGAACCAGTAATAAGTGCCACACCAGCTTGATAGTAAACCAAGCCAACGGGTGTACCATAGCTAGCTGGGGTTCCGTTTGCCACCGACGAGGTGTAAAGCAAGCCATACTCTCCCGCTGGAGAGTTTACTTTATAACTCGTTGCTGCTCCCGCATCGACAATTGTCACGGAACCAGTGAAGGGGTTTGTGTATTGCGAGGTTCCTAGCTTTAACGAAAAGGTTCCCTTTTTAATTTCATCCTTCGTTAAAAGTCTAGCAAAGTTAAGAAAAATAGCTTCTTTAATCTTGGCACCGCCTGCGGCAAAGTCTCCGTCTGCATCAAACTCTCTAATGGAGCCAGTGGTGTCATACCCTGATAAAACTTGAGCCATCTGATTGTAGACTTGAATCTTTTTACCGCCATCTACAACGCCGGAGCTCGAAAGAGTTGACTTGCTTGAAAAGCCCAAAGTCACGTCGAAAATGTGGTTTGCTGAAGAACTCAAATATGGATAGTCATAAACTGACTGAAACATGTTGTGTGAGTAGTTTTTGATATTTCCTTCCGCATAAGTTCCGGAAACAATACTTCCGGTGATCGGAATGCTTTCATGAAGCAGTGTCCTTGTGGAGCTGATATCGCTGTCTAAAAAGGGTTTATAAATTGTTGCCATGTTTCTTACCTATCCTTCTTTTGAAGTATTATGATGATTTCTTTAGTAGCCTCACTGGAGTATCGATAGAATATCCAGTTGTTGCACCATGTACACGCAAAATAGTATCAATGTGCCTACAAGCTGTACCGGCGACGTTTGAAGTTCCGCCCAGCTTTGTAAACAAATGGTTGCTCGCTTCTAAGTCTTGTGTTGCCTTGAGCTTCAACATTAAGCACGTTCCCCTGGGGCCTGAAATAACATGACCAGTGTCAGTGTTTGCATCTTGTGCTTCTATGCTGGATACCATTCCAGGATGTGCATCTGCCGTGATTAAGTATGTAGCTATCTGGTCATCGTCAACAAAGTTTGGTTCAAGAAGAACGTTGTCTGTCTGACGAAGAGACATAAGCCTGTTGTCCATCTCAAGGATATACTGAGTCTCGGTGAGGTCGATTGGTAAATCGTTTGTATAAGATATTTCTTCCGTATCGTTGCCTTGATCGAATCTGATAACGTTGTCTCCTGCTGTTGAGGTACCGTTTAACATTCCTTTTGTGCCTGTTAATGTTTTTTGTGTGTCATTATCGACTGACAAAAAATAATGGTCTTCATCGGTCATAGCAGTTCCCGGCTTTTGGTCGGAGGTCATACCGCTTGGAGCGTTTGGCTGCAACTTAATGACAGGAAGATATAATATTTCTTCCCTAGCAATACTAATCAACTTACTCTTCATGCTAGAGCCGTTATTTGTAAACGCTTCCAGTACAGGAGTTCTTAAGATATTTAAATCATAGTAAGCACTTCCGTTTGAATGAGAGCCGTTGTAGTTCTCGTAGTTTATCTCGTCATCGCCGAGAGCGAATTTGGCAATCTTAAAGGAGCCGTCTCCTTTCGCCAATCTGAATCTGCCAGTGTCAGTAAGCACTGCGTCTAAAATGATGTCACCTGAATTATCTAAAAAGCCCATTATCTAGTACCTCCATCACATAAATAGTATGTGATATTAGGAAATCACCTTTTACGTGTTCCCTATAAACGATTTTGTAAAACTAAAGTTAAAATCTATTTTCTTTCCTGTAGTTTTTGATGTCATTCTGAGCTTGAATTTCTTGTTCCACAATGGGTCAATAATATTGTTCGCTCCTAGTGTATATTCGGGATTTCCTCCCGCATCTCGAACAAGCATGAACTTTGTATCTGGAGTGATTCTCAAGAACCTTTTCATGCTTCGTTTTACCTCTCTTGTTTCCTTAACCACGTCAGGGAACTCATACACCCTTATATTCGGGAATACGTTGAAAGTCTTCACGATCTCCACCTCGAATACCGCAGAGGGGTTAGAGAAATTTCCATGATTGTCCATACACCTAAAGGTGTAATAATATTTGGTGTTTGGGGAGAGCTTATCCTTGAAGGATGTCCCAATTGTTCTAGCGATTCGCTTACCAGCAAAGTCTTCGTAACTCCTTGGCGGCTCAGTTGTCCGATATGCCTCAAAGAAGATTGAACTACCATCATATTCGTATTCTATTAAGTTTTTAAATTTTTCGCTCTCTAGTGCTGTTTCAAATTCTTCTGCTGTCATATTTGGGTCCGGGACTCTTTTTCCATAAATTTTTCTTATCTTCCCAAGCCTATCGATGTCGCTGTCATCAAGAGCAATTGGCTCTAACAAGACCTTTCCGGAAGAATCGTTGAAAAGAAACAACATATCACTTTCATTTCCCATATATGGTGCAATGGTCACATCTGGTGGCATAGGTGGCTTACTTACGATATAAACATCGTCTTGATGAAAAGTCTCATACTCTACCAGCTCTATAGTGCTAGTTCCAAGCCCATATTTATATATGTCATAAGAAAAGACTCTATACTCATAACTCTCGGCAATGTTCAGTTGTGTGTCTACAAACTCGATTGGGCCTGCTTTTGAGTCGTTGAAAAAGAAGAAGTTCTGAATTGGTTCTTCCGAGCCCTTGAGGTACTTGGATACCTTAAACATGATTGTCTCTGTTATGGATGTCCTGGGCTCTGGGAACATCTTTAAGCTTGCGTTGTAGGCTCCTGCATCCAAGCTGCTTTCTTCCTTTTGGGGGCCATAAAAATGAATAGAGTTGTCAGACGTGTACGGTGATTGTAAAAGGCTATTTGAATCTATTGGAATGTCCCTCCAATACTTAACTAATTTTCCCTCTTGATCTTCTGCGACTTCCGAAGGCACCTCAAGTGCTCGTGCCATGATATTGTTCATAAACACGCCCTGCATGTTGTTCTTCTTCAATACATCGACGAAGTAGCCATCGGTACCCACAGGTTTATATGATGAAAGCTCTATGTTGACGTACACTGGAAAATGCTTTTTAAGATAGTTTTTTTCTCTGGCCTGTGTCAAAAAAGGTTCATGAAATACATAATTTTTGTTCAAGTGCTCCAAGTTAGCATAGTTCGTGTCGGATACCTGCATAGAGGAGAACAAATCATAGTAATATATGGAAACAGAGCCTGCCGAACGATATTCCAATCTGTAGCCAGAAAACTCATGATTCTCTGGCCTTGTCAGTAATGTGCCAAAATATGTTCTTGGGGGCTTTGGCAACATCTCTGTGCCATCTGTTCTTGGCGGATAAGTCAAACTGCCCACCGACTGATCATTTACTCCTGGAACATCTTCTTTTCCCAAGTTTATAAAATTAGCAAAACTGGGGAGGCGGGAAACTGGTGGTGTCTCCGCTAAAACATAATCTTCGAATTCATAAGAGACGTAGTTATACTTCATGTCAAAGTCTGCATAACCTTCCCCAAGAGTGCTTCCATAGGATTCTTCGCTATTCCTGTCAATAAGTTTATAAACAGACTTCTGATTTAGTTTTGCTGCAGCTCCTGGGTTTAGTTTTCCTGTTTTTAGATTGCTTGAGCCTCCTCCTTCGTCCTTCTTACTCTGAACAAGGATGGGCCTGGTTTCTTGAACTGTCTTTTTACTCCCCCCGTCATCTACGTTATAGCAGTCAAGCAAAGTATATTTTTCTTCTTCCGTCAGTGTATCATCGTTAACAATCTCTGTTATCTTAACAACTCTCTTTATTACTGGGCTGCTTTTAGCAATCTCTTCTGCCTTCTCTACGTCTACTTCTCCCACACCTTCTTCTATGACGGCACCAGGACTCACGCCATCGCTGCCGAAGCCGATGTTGCCGAGGTTGTCACCCGTATAACTTCCTGCTTCCGGCTCGTCTTCATCATCACTCAGGATTTCATTCAATGACTTTGTTAATTGCTCGGGCGTTCCAGTATTCATGTTTCCTGCTTTGCCGCCAGAGGGAATAGTTTCCGGCTCTGGCTCTGGTGCAGGTTCTGGCTTTTTGGTCAAGTTGGCGTTTACGGTATAGACGCCCAGTACCGTGGTGTTGACAGTTTTAGTTTTAGAGTAATACCCGTCTTTAGTTATCGTAAACACGTACCTTCCAGTGGGTCCGTTTGTCAAGGTGTGTGGCACTTTATCAGAAATTTGAGAACCGTTTACAGATATTGTCGCACCACGAGTACCACTAATCGTAATCTTGTGATATTTAGGGGCATTATTATTGTTGTTGCTTCTTGTGCTGCTGCCGCCACTTTTTTTCTTTGTTTGTGGCTGTGGGGCTGGCTTTTTTATTATCATTCTTGCCATTAATATTTACCTGCCTTACTTGAGTTTGTTTTACTTCCCTTGTTTTTGAAAGAGTTCTCTCTGTAGTTTAAAATAAAATATTTTTCGGTTGGCTCACCATTGATGCCTCTGTTCGCATCATATGACAGCTCTTTGTTTTCATAGGGAATAATTCTACACAAAATGTCACCATCCGGAATAGTTAGGAGGTTTTTCTTAGTCAAGTCCTTAAAAATGGGAGTCTGATATTCTGGGTTTTTGTCTTTGTTTTTTTGAAATCCTGAAAGAAACTGAACTCTCTGTATCTGCTTGTAAAAAAGTTCGTAGAAAAATCTAGCATCATAAGAATCGTTGACATCACTCTCAAAGTTATCTGCCATCAATTTAATATATGAGTCTTCGTTTAAAGTAAATGGGTCGCTTGTTTTTGATAGATATATCAAAACTGCCTTAATATGAGTAGGAAGAGCATTAAAATCATCCTGCGTCAGGGTTTTGCTGTCTCCAGAAAAGTTATTTATAGATACTTTTCCCGGTCTTCCCTTGGTGATACTCGCTTCTAAAATGGGGTTATCTAGTAGTATTTCTGAATTTTCTCCGTCTACCATACTTCCAATTAGGGCGTTCATAGTTCTTCTTGAAACTTCAGCATCAGCAGATGTATCTGATATCTCGTCGTATTTTCGTTTTCTTTTTGATGCAATCTGACCAGTGCCAGATGGCAGCTTTGGTCTTATTGATGTCTCTGGTGTGCTTAGTGGAGTAAGTGACAGGCCATACTTGTTCATGAAGCTTTCTGTCGATGACGCATTATCAGCAAAAGTCGTGTCTTCATATATTTGTGCTCTCCTGTTGGCGATATCTTCATCCCTCTCTTGATCGGCAGGCTCAAGAAAATCATCAATCACATATTTTTCAGTACCCATGCAAAAATCTACAGGGGTCAAAAAAGTCATGGATGTGTCGTTCTCTCTTGAATTAACGTTACTAAGGGCGATCTTGCCGTTGAAAGATATTTCGGTTGGCAGCCCTTTTTCTTCGCCGAGAAGAGCTATTTGGTTACTGTTCGTTACGGCCCTATAATCTCCGGACGAAATGTAACAAAGTCCATCTTCCGGTTTATTTTCTTTGTCGCCAAAGTATCTCGCTCTTAGGTTCTTTCTCTCAGTTCGATCAATATATTCTTTAAAAGTGTAAGAAAATTTTGTCACCTTTTCATAGTCTCCAGCTCCGGAGCTTGGGGTTTTTCTATTGGTCTGTCCCTGGAAAGATGAGCCCATGTTCTTTCCGTAGGGAGCTAGACGATCTTCATAAAATTTAATTACCCTCTCAATAGCAAGTTTTACTATTGATTGCCCCTTTTCGTTTCCAGTAGCCGGATGGCAAATTCTAAGAAGAGGTATTATATATTGACTCATATCGATATCGAGAACTGGGCTGTCGTCTTGCAAAGTTCTTATCACCTCTATCGGCGCTGAACGCCAAGGTTCCTGCGCCTCATCTCCAGTGGTTGACCACCAAAGTTTTGCAGCCTTATCAAATTTGCTTGTGAACAGGCCCGTTGTTGGGTCCACCGTGTTGTTGAACATTTCAGTAAATGTCATGTATTTGTCAAAAGATCTTAGTCTTGCTCTCAGAATATTTAGCTTTCTAACAAAATACTTTGCGGTATCATCTTTTACCGATATCTCTACATCATATTTGTACTGTCCTGCTTTTCTTTTAGAAATGTCTTTATCAACAAAACAGTAGGCCACACTATCGAGGTTAGAGAGCTGTCTGGTGTTTTCTCCAACATAAGAGTTGGCATCAAACATTTTATTCATAACAACAACCGGAGTTGCAACTTCATCGAATTTTCGAAACATTATGTTAGATGAGAAATCTGAGTTTCCTTCTGATAGTAAGACTCTACTTCTGGTTACTTTTACGTTACAAATATAAGAAGTGTTTTCTACGCCTTGCTGTGCCTCTCCTAATTTATATTGTTCAAGAAATTTATTCCTATCAAAAAAGAACATACCTCGAACTTCATCACTTAAATCTTCCGATAAGAACAAGGGAGAAAAGAAAGAATTAAAGCTCCTTTTTCTGTCATAAATATCGTCAGAGTTTACTGCTTTAACGGTAGATGGGTTTGTAAAAATTCTTGAGTTTTTAAGTTGTCGCAATATCCTATCAAAAATGATTTCATCTGTAATGATTTTATCTATAACGGGCTCTGTGTCTGCCGAGGTTCTGGTGTAGTTTTTTATCTTGCTCGAAATAATGATATCTTTAGTGTTCTCAGAGCCTATGACACTCCCTTCGAACGGGGCGTCTCTCATGCTCTGAAATGCTTCCGCATCAAGCCCAGTTCTAATCGTGACAGACATATTCGTGAGCTCTGTCTTGTCCAACAACTGTATCATGTTTTGTGCGCTTGTCGGCATATTGTCCCAATACAAAAATGGTTCAAACGTCGCCTTGTACATGACATCTAAGTTCGGTCGTCTCCTCTTTGAGAGTGCTTCGTCTTTTAAAGAAATAAAACTCTTTACAGAGGTGTCTAAGTACACCCTCCTTACAAGATCCTCTATAACATCTCCAACTTGCATAGATAAAATAACATCCACATAGGCGCTCTTCTTTAGATATAAATCGTTTAACCAGCCAAATCTTACAGACGTGCCGTTTTCACCTTCCTCAATATCATATTCATCCTTGATACTGTAAAAAACTTCTATTTCTGTATTTTTTATATTGATGTTTTGAAAAACTGGAACTGGCAATGCAGTTGTCGGTGGTGGCGCTGGCGGCTCCTTTACGATGACCTCCACGTCTCTTGCCTTCAACTTATCTAATATTTGTAGATCAATAGCCGGCTCCTCTTCTTTGTCGAATAACGAAGTGGAGAGAACTTTTACATTTGGGTTCTTAAGCGTTGGGATGTCTTTCATTTGAAAAGAAGAGTTCGAAAGCGCTGCAGCTTTCTCCTTATCTCCTGAAGCTATGCTGTTGATATTTATGTTAGATATTTCAGCAAGGCCGGGCTGAACACCGACAGAACGCATATTGTCAAAAGATGACGGCGATGCAGCGGGGGTGGCTTTAACTGATGTGATAATTGGAGATATTATTGGCGTAATAGCAGCAGCAACAATAGGGGTATTGCTTGTCATCGCGATGGTTGCGGGAGTAGTAATGTCTGAATAGATCTTTGATGTCATTGGGGAAGCGACAGCCGTAGTAGTCGGCGTGGCAACAGTCATAGTCGGCACGATGACAGCCATAGTCGGTGTGGCAATAGTAGTCTGAGCTAGCGGCATCGATGCGGCTGGCTTTGCTGGTGGTGGGGGTACGACTGGACTCTTTATTGTCGTCGAAGTAGAAACTACACTCGCAACGTCTGGCATTTTTATTGTTGCTGCTGCCTCTATCGGTATTGGCGGAAGAGGATCTGGGATTGGCTCCTTCGCTGCTGGTGGTGGGGACGCGACTGTTATTGGTACGTTTGGAATAATAGGTTCCGGCGTCGGGGCTGGTGTCTTTATTTCTGCTGGCGGTGGTGCATGGCGAGGTGCTTGGGTTTTTGATGGGGCTGTACTCGCTTTTTTTGCAGGCTCTTTAGCTGCTGGCTTCGAGGCCGCTGGCTTCGAGGC
>MDSZ01109067.1_pt1 | contig 25189 bp, 9 predicted proteins | sample 811201 | NCBI WGS metagenome assembly MDSZ01 (sample SAMN05326647, study PRJNA326480) | marine metagenome | isolation source: seawater | place: Indian Ocean: North | collected 2010
GAAAGCAGACCTAATTGCTAGAATCTACACTTTACCTAATGAGTTTGGTCGTGTCTACAGAGTGGGTATACGACCTAACCCCATAAACGCCCTCGCCTCCCAGATATTCGTAGTTTCCAGAGGTCGACTTGGTAACTTAAAAATGTCATCTGATACTTTGAAAAAGAATTTAGCAGTCTATCTAAATGAGTTTCGAGCTGTAAGCGATGCATTCGATATTCTTGATTCTAGAATTATAAATCTTGGTATCAACGTTGATGTTGTTGCTCATCCTGATTCCAATAAGTCTCAGGTAGCTCAAAAAGTAATATCAAATTTAACGAATCTATTACAGACGAAAAACATGCAGATTGACCAGCCTATAGCTACGGCTGATATTATGAATTCAATTATTAATACAGAGGGAGTGATATCCCTGATTGATTTTGAAGTTGTTTCTTTAACAGGAAGAATAGAGGAAAGACAATACAGCGACGTGTCTTTTAATGTTGGAGCAAACACGATCAGGAAGATGATCGTTGGTCCGCCTGGCTCAATCTTCGAAGTAAAGTTCCCAGCAAAAGACTTCGTCGTTACAGTGAGGTGATCCAATATGTTTTATATTCTGACAGCTAGCTCTGATACGTATATCACGAATAAAATACTTCAAAATAAGTTTAGGGCTACTGATGCGAACGTAGGCCAAGCCGGAACTCTCGATCTCTTTCGGCTTTATGATGAAAGTAGTTTTATATCTGCTGGTACGAGGCTAACTTCTTCCGTGGAGGAGCTAACAAGACTTTTAGTAAAATTTGACTACTCAAATTTAGTCAGCTTGACGTCAAGCAGCTTAGACTTAAACCATCCTTCTTTCAAGGCAGAGTTAAGGCTTTCAGAGGTTAAAGCAGGAGCCCCGGTACCTCGTAGCTTTAATGTCGTTTCATATCCTCTTGCGCAACCTTTCTCAGAGGGTTCTGGAAGGAATGTAACACAGTTTTCTGACGTGGATGCCGCAAACTTTACAACTGCATCCTATTCTAACGGTGAGGCCGTGCTATGGAATGTGACGGGATCCGGAGCTGGCGGCTATCTTGGAAGCACAGGATTAGACTACTACACAAGCGGATCTATAGGCGGGAATGAGATAGATTTTGGAGCCTCTCAGTTCTTTGATGAAGGAACGGGTGATCTTTTACTTGATGTGACTTCCATAGTTTCCTCTTCTCTTTCTAATGACATAGAAAACTACGGGTTTAGAATATCATTTAGCGGGTCCGATGAGACAGACACTAAGACTAGATTTGTAAAAAGGTTTGCCACAAGACATTCTTCCAACAAATTGATCGTACCTCGTATACTTCTTACTTGGGATAACTCGATTCAAGACCGGCACCTTGATCTGCAATTTAACGTTTCCTCATCACTGTTCTTAACTAACAACGTTTCTGGGCAAAGAAGAAACTTGGTGAGTGATGATTCGCTAACTGAATTAGTAGGTTCAGACTGCGTCTTATTAAGGTTCGTATCAGGATCAGGTACAAACTCTGAGACGACATTTACCGTACAAGCTTCACAGCATACTGCGTCGACTGACGGATCTGGTATGACAGGTGTTTATTCTGGGACATTTAATTTAAGCGAATTTAATACCACATTCTTTAACACCACCCCTCGTCACGTCGATGAGATTGAGCTTCTAGAAATCTGGTCATCGAATGACCAGAGTGTTGGTTTCTACACAGGTTCTGTAAAGATTAAAAAGACTAAAAGGTCTACATCTGGGTTCTCTGATAGAAGACTTCACGTCACGACTTTTAATTCAAGGCCTGAGTACAGAGAAGGAACTGAAGTTGTTTTACGGATATTCATAGAAGACCTGGATCAGTCATACAACGAGAAAGCATATAAGCTTCCTAGAAAAAAGAAGAGCTTGGTTGTAGATAAGGCTTACTACCGTATAGTCGACAAGGAGACAGGAGAGGTTGTAGTCCCGTTTGACAAGGTGAGGAGTACCACCAGACTTTCCCAGGATTCTGATGGAATGTACTTCTCATTCTTTACAAGCGGCTTACCTAAAAAGAGACTTCACGGGGTTGATCTTTTAATAGCAGATGGTGGCGTAGAAAAGTTAGTTCATCTTACTGACGTTTCATTCATGGTGGTTTAAATTTATGTCACGAAAAAAGAACGTTTTTCAGAACCAAAAGCTTTTTACACCGAGTGTTGTAAGGCGCTATACTAATTCATCTGGTGTGCTTAGAAAACAAACGCTCAGTAGCGTGTCAGGATCTGAAACTGTTAATCTCGACCCAACCGGATCATTTAGATATGACCCGCCGGGTTCTCCGATAAAGTCTTCTCAGCAGCTTCCACTTGATTTTTCTAGATTTGAAAACCATACGTTCTTTAGCTCTGCGGTGGTTAACACAAACTTGGTATTTGAAAAAATCATCAACAAGTTTCCATTCGATGGAACTAGAGATGATTATGACAAGTGGTCCGATGAATTGACTGGCTTTGAAAAGTATGTCTTAGACAGGTATCCTTCTTACACGGGATACATAACACTTGATGGTTCTGGAAGGTGTATTGAAGTAGTGGATAAAGCCGGGACTTTGTTCCCAACCATATCCAGAAAAAACGATTCTGAGACTGTCTTAAGCCCGAAGAACAACCCCTTCTTTATCGAGCTTGACATTGCTGTCCCAGCTCAGGCCTCGGACAACCAATACATCTTTCATCATGTCTCAGATGCAGGGGTTGGATACGCTGCGTATACAAGAGCAGATACCTCATCCTCGCAGGTCGATGTACATTTTTCTGTAATGAGTGGCTCTGGAAACGTAACTGTCAAGACTTCTATCGACAAGGGTAGGTTTTGCCATTTGTCTTTTTGCTACGACACTTCGTTAACTGAAAAAAAGGCAAAGATCCTTAGCGGAAGCTCCATTGTCGCTACATCTGATAGATTCAACTTTGGAAGTATAGATACTTCCGGCGCACCATTTCTAATCGGTACCGGCTCCTCGTTGAGTGCAGTTACGTTCACACCCGCGCAGACATTGTCTGCCTCGATTGACAACTTTAGAGTTTTTCACAAGATTCGATCCGCCGATCAGATAAGCAGGTTTTCTTCTAGGACTCTTTTCGCATCAGAAAACGAATCTCTGAAATTGAATTTTAGATTTAACGAAGCAACAGGTTCATATCAAAACTCTGATGCTGTTTTGGATCATTCTGGCCAAAGTCTGCACGCTAAAATCAGGTCGTATTCAAACGTTATTAGGTCTGAAAAACCCTATCCAAACCCGATGTCTTTTGAGGATAGTGTTTTTCATCCAACTCTGTTCCCGTCGCATCCAGCTGTTATCAGCTTGAATGAAACGCTTCTCGCATCTGCGGGGCAATACGACGAAAACAATCCAAACATGATAACTAAGCTCATTCCTGAACACTATCTAGAGCTAGCAAAAGCGACAGGTTATAACGCGTATGAAACGTCTCAACCAGACCTTGTGCACGGGATAAAGTCACAAAGTGCGAAGTATTCCGTTCCGGGTGCAGCAGATGTGAGTCAACCCCAGATTATCTCCGCGCTTCTGTATATGTGGTCAAGAATGTTTGACGAGCTAAAAGTTATGATTGACCATGTCTCTGAATTAGTCCATGTCGATTATGATTCTGGGGATTTTGATATTGGCGCCGCTGATCAGTTCTTACCTTTTCTTTCCGAATATTATGGTTTTGATTTACCCAACATGTTTCGAAACGCTGGATACGATCAGTTTTTCACAGGCGAGAATGTAGTCGAGGGTAAGACCACGGGACTGCAAAGTTTACAAAATAATATCTGGAGAAGAGTGCTGATCAATATGCCTGAGATATTGTCTTCGAAAGGTACTGTTCATTCCATTAAAAGCTTGTTTCGGTCTTCTGGAATAGATCCTGACAGAATGTTTCGATTTGTGGAATACGGAGGTTCTCATGAGACCCGGCTTGGTAAGTCAAGAAAGAAGATAACAGAGATTTCTACTATGGTAGATTTTTCCGGCAGCTTGTCTTACAATCCTTCTGCCACAACAGATGCTCAGGGGTTCATTAGCTCTAAACCAAACCTTATAAGCTCATATTTGACAGGTTCTAGAATAGAGATTGGTTATCCTGAGCCGAAGGGAGTGTTGGTCGATAAAGAAAGCTACTCACCCCATGGGATATCTAACAGCGAGCAAGACGGGCTTTTAACCTCGGGCAGCTGGACTATAGAGAGCAGGTTTAAGTTTCCCTCGAAGTTTAACTACACAACTCCCCAAAGTCTGTTTCGTCTTCATACAACATCATCTTCTGAGCACGGAATGATATTAAACCTCGTGGCAGACCCGAATATAGACGAAGAGGCCGATGATCCTCACCTGACCTTGTACTGCCGTCCCTCGACAAGTAATACAGATCAAACACTACAGCTTCGAATTCAAAAGGGTGATATATTTGACGGCAATAAATGGTATGTCGCCGCTGGCCGTCAAAGAAATGATGAGATCGATAGCTTTGTTTCTTCCAGCTACTTTATAAATCTTTCTAGACAGGAAAATGGAGAGATTGTAGAGTACTATACTACTTCCTCTTTGTTCCTGGATTCTTCCGATCCTCAGGATAATGTGCTACAAAATAAGGTTGACTCGTTAGGAGCAACTAGAAACGCTTCTGGATCATTTATAGTTGTTGGTGAACAAACAATTCCGTCTTCCGCGCGCCACCTGAACGATTCGTCGGTCCTCGCCAAAGCTCGAACAACGAGGTTCAGCGGAAAAACTGGCCACATTAGGTTTTGGTCAAAAGCCTTAACACAAAATGAGTCGAGAGAGCATGCAAAGAACTTTACATCGTTAGGTGTTGAATCACCTCTAAAGAACTTTGGATTTTCTCACGAGGTGACAGGTTCTTTCGAGAAGCTTAGACTTGATATATCCTCTGACCAACCTGTAGTTAGCTCTGATTTATCTGGGCAGGTATACCCTCTCGTAGACTTCTCACAGCAGTTTGTGACAGCCAGTGATCCGGCCGGTCTTAGCCGGCTTAGGGGCTTTGAAGCTTCTAAGAAAATCATAAAACCAGAGCGATTTGATTACAGCGCTATATCTTACTTGTTTGATGAGCCCATGAACGAAAACAAGGTTAGGGTAGCCGGCTTCACTCAAGGCGAAAACATCTACAGGTTTGACACTTTGATAGCTCCAATGTACGAAATACCTAAGGCCGCTGAGCCAAAAGATGACGTAAGATTTGCAATTGAGTTTTCTTCTGCACAAGCCTTGAATGAGGACATAATGAAGATTTTCGCAACGCTACAGTCATTAGAAGACTCGATCGGTTCACCAAGCTCTTTATTCGGCGAAGAGTACTATGACCTTCGCCAGCTAAGAGAAATATACTTCAATCGGTTGACAGGTGAAGTAAATTACACCGCCTTCTTTGAGTTTTTCCGGTGGCTTGATGAATCATTCGATACTATGATAGAGAATCTTATCCCTAAAAAGACAAACTATCTCGGGTTTAATATGATAGTCGAAGGTCACGCTCTCGAGCGGAGCCGCGTCCCGTTTGGCTACGGTGATATATACTTGGGTGAGAACGATAGAAGAAATCTTAAGGGATCTATTTTCTTGAGGCAATTGCTAGCAAACATAAGGAAGTTCTAAGATGCCTACGACTGATAGAGTTTTAAGTGGTAGTATTACGAAAGGATCCAGAGCAACGTTAACTGGGTCTGTTGAGTTATTTTATCAAGGTATTAACTCGAAAGACATGTCTGTTTATTACGGTAGCTTGGTTCCTAGAGTTGGATCTGGTGACAGGACAAGGCTTTACAAACATGGGCAACCAATTTCAGACCGCACCTTTGATGATGCGATAATACTGAATAATACTGCCGATGACATGGGCGGAGAAGATGATATACGTCTTGAAGAAAGAATCAATTTTGAATTTGAGACCCGTAATTTAGGTCAGCCTCCAACCGTAATGCAGGGAGAGCCTTTCGCTGATGCGCTAGACTTTGATCCTGTGGCGTACCTCCAGGATCCTTCTGAGGTTATGTGGCCTGTTAATCTTTGGAACCTCGGGGATTTACCGAAGTATGAATTTGACGGGGTCATTGAGCCGCTTGATATAAGGAAAGAACTTCTTGGTTTTTCCGATGTAAGGATGCAAGGAAGAACAATCAGAGCCTCGTTGGTCGGAGCAGCTTCTGATCGCCCATGGGGAAGTCTACAAATAAAAGACACGTGGCAGATTAACGAAAGAGGGTCAACTCCCTTTCTGGATTCTCCAGATGCGATGACTATCAACGGCGAAGTAAGGTTTTCAATGCAGCCGTTCCAAGATGTCACTCAAGAAGAAGACTTAGGTTACAGAAGTTATGACTACCACCAAAGGATCTACGCTTCGTTGAACTCCCATAATGGAGATGATATGAAACGAGCCATTTATCAACTAAACAGCTCTTCTTGCCAAGATCTGACTCCACCGTTGCAGAAGAGAGCTGCAACAGGATTTTACTTTGGCGAAGATGCGGGTTCAATTATATTTGGTGATGTTTATATGCTGGGTGAGCAAGAATGAGAGATAACAGAAAAGTACCTTTTGTTTCTGACTTATCTGACGAAGTCAGAGGGGAAAACGGTCGTAAGAAACTAAAAGTCAAATCATATGTCCGATTTAACGATCCTGAGGAAGCGAACGCACCATCTAGCGGTTTCTCAAAGTTTCGTGATCTAGCTGAGCCTATGGCACGATATGAAGTTGTGCAAGGAAAAACATCACCGAACCCGCATTTTGTACCTCAACACCAAGATCCTGATAATTTTGGAACTGAGGTTTATGGACAGACTGTCTACACCAACGTAGAAGTCTTACCTGGCGTTAAGCAGAAGGTAAGAACCCTTCAAGCGGGATATTCGTTTCCAATATCTGGCAACATTCGCGATAAAATGTTCATTGCCAGACAGGACTCTTTCAATCTGAATCCATCTGATGCTGTAACAAACCCGAACGGACTAACTTTTATGTTCAAGGGTGTTCTTGATCAAGCACAAAATACAGAAGCGCTTTTTCTTGTTGCAGATCCGCATACTTCTAGATCAACATTCGCTATCGAGTTCACCGGCGCGGCAACTCTAAACATCGTACATAAAGACAATAATGGTGGTTCTGCGTCAAAGACTGTAAATATCAACCCTCAACCCCCAGGCGGGTTTGTAACTTTGTTTGTTCAGGCAGGGGTTACCCAAGATGGTCGGCCCTACGTTGAAAGAGCCGCTGTTTACGACACTGATCTTGGAGGGCTGATCTCTATCGACAATTCCAGAGTGGTCGCTCCACTCGGATCGACACCTATCTCTCTACAAACTCCAACTGTAGCAATAGGTTATGGGTCCAACAGCGGCGGGTGGAATTCAGCCTACACCAATGCAGACTTCCTTCGTGGTGGTAAGCTCACTGAGTTTGCTGTTTTTGACGGGCTCTTATTGGAAAGCGACATGGAGTTTATCGCTACTTCCCACCTCGCGAAGAACCACTACAGGTCAGGGTACAATAACCGCTCTCCAAGAAGAACGCAGCAGATACTTGACGCACGTTCCAAATACCCGGTTTCTTCAAACCCTCTAAGGCCCCCTACAAACACTCTTCCATTTAATGATATGGACACCAAGGTTTTTGGTCAAAGGCCTTCAAAACCACCGACGCAGGTTTATCCAGACATGCTGATTCGCCGCGATCCCGTCACAGTTTCCCAGAGGACTTCTCATTGGACTTTTACCAACCTCACCGGTACCAGCGTCGCGACTACGGAGACCATCAAGCTACGAGACGAGAGTTTAACCCGAACGGCTGTCCTGAAGTCGGACGGTTCCTCTTGGAGAGTACAGACAAACCCTCAACTTCTAGAAGATCTTCCTCCCGGAACGTACTATCTAAACTTTAAGCTGGGGTCCGGTTTGAACTCCGGAGGCTCCCCATTCGAGCTCGGTGATTTTCTTGTCGTCACCTACGGATCAGACTTAGGGTCGGTGAACGCCCACATCATCCTTCTCAATCGTATAAGAAATGTTCTAGGTGAGGAGCTGAATACTGACAGGCCAACGCTGGGTAATGTGCAGTACAGAATACCGATAACAAAGACGCAAGGAGACACAAATTTCTACGTAGCTATCTTCCGTGATGGTTCCGGTATGGCGGCGCAGGATCCGTATGTTATTCTTTGGGACGTCCATCTGACTAGTCCAAAAAATGTAGAAGATGACGTGGTGTTTCCTGAAATGTTACCGGCTTCTTTGTTTTCGGGCAGCCAGACAGATTACTACAACTCAAATGGAACGCTAGTTGGTGTAGGTGGGGTAGGAAACACTCACCCGTTCTATAGGGATATCCACAATACACCGTTTGCCAAAAGGCTTTCTGGGCCGGCGGTTATCCGTCACGGGTTAACTCATGAACCGACAGAGTTGCTGGATAAATCAACAAGAAATTCACCGGTTTCTATCTCTCAAGACACTACGATCTTAGGTGGTAAGATAACTCCATTTGATGATTCAAATCCGCTAGCAGACCAAACAACTCGGCAAGCAGTTTCGTCAGACGTTTACTTTGGTCTCCAGCAAAGGTTGAGCGATCACGTTGCTATTGTCATTGACCTTAATCCTACTGTCGACTCAACGATCGGTGTAGAGAGAGACCCCGATAGCGGAAAGGCAACTGGTCGAGTGACATCAATGGCCTACTTCAACTTTTCAACAAAGAAGTGGGAAACTTCTGGCAAGAACAACGACTTCATTGTTCCTGGTGCGATTACTATTAGCACAGCATCATCAGCCTTCCCGAACAAAGACACTCGATTAGCTCCTGCTAGGGAGGCAGCTGTTTATCAAAAGGTGGCAGAAGATCTATTCAAACAAACAGCTGTTGGATTTGTTGGGACTTCTGGGTTCACTATTGAGAACACCGTTTCTGAAACAGAGGGTTCGACCCCGGGATCTAGCGCTCTAGCAGCCCTACCAACCCGTGGGCAACCAACCTCCAACTATGGGTTTCCGTATTCTGAACAGTACGAAGCAAAAGACGACCAACTAATTGACATGAGTGAGTACATTGACGCTCCATTCCTGCTTGAAAGGGTGTCTTTCGAGTTCGGCGCCGCAATTGAAGACTCTGGGCCCCACTCATTAGGTTATATTAAGGATTACGTTGATCTTGAAGATGAAGGTGTGGGTAAGCTCAATAGGATCTCAAAGCACACAAATTCTCTCAAGACAACAAACCCAGTTGGGTGGCAACGAGCAGATCAAGTAGACCAGGGATCATCGCAAATTCAGCTGACCCGCGGTGAATTCATAAATGGAACAAACATTGATGACGGTAGAGTGTCAACCTCACCTGTTCATCAAATAGCTCAGTTTCAGTCTTCTTCTGCTGTTCCTCTAAGGCGCCTGATGTTAGGCAGAGATTCAGGTTATACACCTGCGTCATTCGGTCTCACAGCCGACCAATTGTATATGGGCCCTTCGATTTTGGGTGACAGTACAGGTATGGGCACTAGCATCTCTTTTAGTAAGACAGATCGTGCCGGCAACGCTGTAGGTTGTAAGATGCTACTGCAGACGCGTTTAGGCCCTCGAGGAGATCACCAGGATGCAGACAACCAGCGCCAGCTTCATCCAGACATCAATGGTAATGGTGCCGCATCGTACATTCCAATCATTGCCGGGGGAATTAATGGTGTCGTCACAGGTAACATGGCTGAATATATCTCCAGATTGGGATCTTACAGCACATATACTACTGGCCCTTACGCATTCATACAGCATAATGCTGAGAGTGATGATGATAACACCGCAACAAAGATGGATACTGGGCTCCGGGGTGAAGGCGGTGGTACACCTTTCTGGAGAGCAGACAGTTTCTTCTTACTTCGCCAGAGTAAAAAATCTACGAGGAGTAAGATATACTCTAGCGCAAAAATAACTGGAGGTCTTAGCCACCCCCTTATGCCGCTTGCACCCTGGGTAGGGTTTGAGCAGACATGGTTTTCACAATACAGGCCTCTCGGAGATGTAGAGGATGGCCTGTTCGGTAATAGAACAAGAATGCAAGTCGGCTCCGCATTCTCTTCCGGCTCTTTTCCTGATTCTGGAGCAAAGACTCTAGTAGCAGAATATTCTAGCGATACCTCAAGAGAAATCATAACTTTCGGTCAGATGACCCACTACGGATACACCAACGCAGCTGATTCTTTCGTGGACCGGATAACGACAGATCCCGTCATACCTCGCGCTTCTGGAAGCTGGAATAGGCCGTCGCTTAGGCAGCTGTTTGCGGGAGACCCCGTGGCTTCCCCTACAACTGCCACGCCCCGACCAGTACCATTGTTTGGGCAAGCCATCAAATATGCTAACTACATTGACTTTGGGTTCTCTTCGATTCCGACGAACCCGGAGACTGTGTCAAGCGATACTTCGCTCTTTTCCGATGCTCCTGACACTTATCAAGGACAGTGGAGTTTTGACCCGTATAAGGTAGATGGAGACGCTCCATACGTCTTGACAGCTTCTCAGTGGAGAAGTAGAATAGAAGACCCCACAGATATTCCTAACGAGCAGGGATCAGCTGGAATTTTTGGGGATCCCTATAACGGAGACCCCTGGAACAACGTAGCGACCACTGCGCACCGTTTCACGTATGGATACTATCGAAACAATAGTTTCACCACGTCCGAATCTCTCAGGCGAGCAAATTACTACGGCTTATTGTCTAGAAACAGGGCTGGTACAGCACGTTATGCACTGTCTGGATGCGCTCCATCTGTTCAAGACGTTACCGTCACAGCCGCCGAACTTGGCGATTCTGTAGACACAGAATACGGCTACACACTGGATACATGGAGGTATGGGTATGCCGGTCAGTTTGGCTCTAACCTGCACAACGACAGGCAACCAACCAAGTATCGACCGCCGTGCTACATCCGTCTTGCCGGTGGAGTCGAGACAGGCGGTGCTCAGGGCGAAGGAAATTACGAGGAGGCTCCTTATCAGTACAGGCGCCATGGTACGATGCCACAGGGATCTGGCTTCTCTGTTATCAGTACACCCGCTTATCTGGCTGGAGAGGTAGATACCACGCTTCGCCCGCGTCCAGAGCACTTCGCGGAATATGGCGATTTTACTTCTGGAAGCTCTCGCTTTAGAACTCCAAATTGGCTTGATGCTGGACTCGGTAGAGATCTAAACATTCGTCTTAACAGAGGATTCAAGCATGCTGGTAAAAATCCAGACTTTAATGACAGCTGGTCTGGATTCACGCTAATGACAGCATCGACTGTTTGGCGTCCTTTCGAGGCGCCCGGTAGAGAGTCAGCAGCACTTCCACTAGTCGCGAATGTCTACAAGCGCCAGTACTTGAACTACCAGAACGACTTTAAGATTGATGTTCCTGTTAGGGCAATTAACCCAAGCTTCGCTGAGTCTCCTGGGTACTGGGTGTTTACTTCTGAGCCTATCATGCTGGACAGAGGCTCCCACGGTATTACTCAAGACCATAAGCTAGTTGAGCCATGTCATGCGGCTTGGGGCTCTCAAGCGGGGGATGTCGCCGGGCGGTCGGGCCCCTCTAATGGACGTGCTATCGATGATTCGTACCTCCCCACCGCGCAAAATGATCTCGATTTTGGTCCGGTGCTGGACCGCTACACAGACGCTGCTAAAAACTTGCCTATTAACATCCGAGCAACAACGGCAAAGCGTTTTCATACACGCTATTCTGTCACAATAAGCGAGGGTGGGTTTGTTCCTGGGCCTTCTCTAACAGGTGTTAACTCTGGAAGAATGTTTTCGGCGCGTGCCTCGGGGATGAAACCTCAAGACATAAAGCTTCAAGGTTCAAGAACAGTAGGCGTAAACACATTCTATAAAAACAACGTGACAGAAGTAACCCCGGTTGACCAGCCTTCTTCTACCGTCGCTATAGACAACGTTGTCGCCACTGCTCAAGCCTCCGCACTGTCAGGAAGTATTCCAGATACTGCAAAAAGAGATGCCTTGTATATCCTGAACCCATCTGATAAGCTTGTACTAGGGGTTCAGCCTGCACTGCCAGGGTGGAACGCTGGGTCAGGACTTCCTAATAACCGCGCCTCGATGAAATGGGGTGTGTGGGACTATGAATCATCTGCCACCGCGAGGTCAGTTCGTACCCGAGACGTCGACACAGCCGGTAATGTAAAAGAGTCCAGCGCCAGTATGATGAACCTCGAAGATCCCTATGAGCCAAGTCATGGACTAACGATGTTACGTGGCCCGAGTAGAGTCATTCTCTACGGCACGTTCTTAAGGAATAATAAACACTTCTCACCCTCATCGACACAAACACTGGACTCTGACTCTGTGCATGAAGCGCTCCACTATGACAATCCAGTCTTAGACCAGTTCTTGGTTGACAGCGCTGATGAGTATGCTAGCTCTTACTTGACTCAACATGTCACTGGCTCGATACTTGATGGCGGCAGAGGCGTGGCCGGTACGATCGAAGAAGGGAATCTATACGTCAGCGCTAGTTTCCAGCGCTTTACAAGAGCCACTGAAGATTCTGCCAAATTCTTTGATTCACTCCAACAAGACCCGTTTGACATTGCTGCTGCTCTTGGTGGTCGGACTCGCCGGACTGGTCCTGAAATAACTGGAGACTACAGCATCATTTCGTTAAATTCGTTTAGTCAAGCATTTGCGGAAGGTAATGCTTCGCTCCTTGATCAGACCGGCGGTAGCGAGAAGTTTGCATATGCGCTTGCTCACGGTTGGAGCGATTCGTTCCCATTCGAAGAAAAGTTTAAAGATGTTACCAGATTGGTCTCGTATGATACACGCTTCGGAGCCAAGCAGTCTGCTATACAGCGAGTGCAGTTCCCGTCTAGTTCCTTTGGTAATGGGGTAACCAATTCACCTTCAACAAACGCTCCGAACGGTGAGGAAGCGGTTCTAAAATTCATACAGTGGAACGCTAAAGACTATGATGGTAATGGCCTATTCTCACCTGCGGATATCGCCAGTTACGCGCAAGGAAATTTCCCTATTCCTTCCAATGTGTATATTCCAGGCATAGACATAGCCACCATCTATAATATGGCAGATGTTCGTACAGCAAATTTTGAGGAAGGCACTGCTCCGGGAGGCAGCCCGAACGTTGCCCTACAGACGACGTTTGGACTGAAGGATGCTCTTCCGTATGCATCGTCTGACCGCAGGTCTTCGAGGATGTTTTTTGCAGCACAAATTGGTTATGGGAAAAGAAACAGGAAGCAGCTTGATGTCCATACGTGGAGGACATTGGTCCAGCAGCTCGGCACCTGGAGAGGTCTGGGGTACTTTGATCATCCAGCTGGATTCAAATATGGATATATGAATTGTGACCAGGTATCACCTTCCATAGTACATAGAGGTGATCGCTTCGGTAACTTTAGGGACATGCTTGAACAGCGGCTATACTCCAAGGTGTATAATTTCGGAGACGAATTTAACAAGCGAGGTGTATCAGAGTCTGCGGTTACCTGCATATTCGTTGACGCTGAAGGAGCGCCTCTCTCGGACGCAACAAAGACACAATGCTTAAATCTCTCTACAGCAATGACATCATCTAAGCCTTTTATTGAGGGTGAAGTAGTTAGAGAAATTATATTTAATTCTGAGTCTGTGACGGTTGAATAACGATCCAGACCATTCGGGTCGATAAATGAGTCAAAAGAACAGAACAGAGTTAAGAAAAAAAGATTTTCTGGTTGTCAAACAGACTAAGAACCAGAACATCGTAAAAGTCATAACTCCGCAAAACCTGCAAGTTGGATTAGACGATCCTGAGTTTGGTCGAAGTCTTACCATCAAAGGTAATACGATAATCAAGGGTCTGCTTCTAGATGACTCTGGCAACTCGTTTATAAAAGGCGCCGGCAATATAACTGTCACTCAAGATAACGCCGGCGGTGTTACAATATCATCAGCTATTGGTACCGGTGCTACGCTATCTGGTGGTGGGGCAACTAAGGGTATCAAGACATTTTCTTATGATGGTAATTCTTCTGCGACAGTAGAGGTTGACCTTGATACCGTCCGCGGCGGACTAGACTTTAGTTCCGCCGGGTTGCAGATCCGCCCCAGTTCATGCACCTTCGCCCTTACCTCTGTGACAGTGAATAGCTCTGATCTACTTGCTATCGAGGATGTCTCGTCAGCTCAACAGGGTGTTAAAAAGATAACTGTTGCCGACTTGATGTCTGCTGCCAGCTTTGGCTCTCTCGGTAACCCGCTGACATTTAGAGACGGATTAACAAACGTTTCTTATGACAATACTTCTGCTCCTACAATTGATATACAGCCTGCAACAAATGGCGGCATCACAGTTGTGGGTGGACCTGGGTCAGGTGGTGGAATACGCGTTGATCCCAATAATGCTCAAGCTGCATCTTCTTTAGATGGCTCCAATGATTATGTGTTGATTCACGACGCCACTGCAAACGCGACCAGGAAGATACTGGCACAGTATTTTGCTGATCAAGGCTCAAGCTATTCTCTTTCTGCTGGAACTGGGTTAAGTTACAACGCGGGTTCGAACTATGATGGGGGTGCAAACCAAACTCTGCAGATCGACAACTCGATTGTTCCTGACAAAGGGGGCAGTAACACTTTTACTGCAGTGAACACTTTTACCGGAGGCTTAACAGGGTCCCTACAAGAGGTTTCATCTGGGCTACCTTACCTTGTAGGTGGCACAAACGTTCAAATAACAACTGGAGCCAACGGACAGGTTACGATTACGGCTTCCGCGTTAGGGTCTGGTGGTGCGTTGACTAACGGTGCCGCGATTGGCGCCCTAAACTACGATGGCTCCTCTCCGGCTGCTGTTGCGGTTGATTTGACAGGAGTGTCATCCACGACTGTTGACAGAAATAACTTTATGCTGGTTGCCGACCATACGTCTCCATCAAGCATCTCAAGGTTAACGATAGCAGAAGCAGTCGACGCTGTCGATAGAACAGCGATCATGAATGCTGGTACAGGAATTGACATTGCGTTTGCAGGAAATGCAAATCCCGCAACCATTTCCGCTAAGCTTGATAATAACACCCTGACGACCAACGGCGGAAATATCGTCGTAAGTAAGGTACCTAACTCCTTGACAAGCGGATTGGGAGTGGGATCGTTTTCTTTTGATGGTTCTTCTGCGCAAGCTGTGTCTTTAAGCGTCCGCCCGGGGAGTAACATAAATTTTGCTACTGCATCAGACGGCTCTTTAGTCTTGAACGCTACGGCTGGTGGCGGGGGAACACCTGGTGGAGGTGACGGCGACAGATCAGCGCAGTATTTGGTCTTATCTGCCACTGGATCTTTATTGAATGAAAGAGTCTTTACAGGAGGAACCGGTCTAACTACTGCTGATGGCGGAGCCGGTGCGGCATTTACATTAAGCATCGATAACTCAGTTACCGCAACGCTGTCAGGCTCCCAGTTTTCAGGTAACGTAGGTATAACCGGATCGCTGGGTGTTGAAGACAATGCGGTGTTTAAAGCAGGATTGTCTGGTTCAATACAGATGCTTTCTGATGGTGTAACACCGTATATCATTGGCACAGGAAGTATAAGCATCACAACATCATCATCTGGTCAGCTGGTAGTGTCTTCCTCAGCAGGGGGATTGAACACTGTCAGCCAAGCAGGTGGTGGATCAGTAGATAATGTCACAACGATGGTCTTCACAAGCTCTATCGTAACAGACGATGGTTCTGGCCAAGTCACGGTGAAGCCAGTAATCGGTGCACCATCTGCCGGGTGTGATTATAGCAACGGGTTGTTTGATACATTCAATTATGAGACGTCAATTGGAGAAGCAATATGCAGAATAAATGACGTCCTGACGCAGCTTTCCCCTATTCCACCTCCGGCTCTTGATAATATAAACTCAGACAACACAGGCGTGCAGACGTATTTATCATTCGGTTCGTCAACTCCAAAAACTGGATATGTTTCGGTCGGAAATACAGCTGGTTATGGCACAGCAGCCGACATAAACGATTTGTACACTGTCGCGACGGCTAGCAACAACATAAGGATAGGAGTGTTTGCTGGCGAGACGATCGCCGGTACGATAAATTCAGATGCAGTTTCATCGAGTTATTCTCCTTCAGGTATCGTAAACTTTCCTGAATTTTCTTTCGGAAAAGCTAATGAAGGCGAGATCGCTCTAGAGCTAAATGGAACGATTATTCACACAGCCTCGTTAACAGATCCCACTGTCGGAGCTGGTAGCCCCGGGACGGGTACTGGTACAGACGTTAATAGCAACAGCACTGGGTTTATCCAACTTTCTGTGACAGGATCTGGTAGATTTAATGACAACACAGAATTTATCGCTTTTCAGCACCGTACCGGAAAGTGGCAGGTAGGAAACAACGATCAAAGAAATGGATGGAACTACGCTAGAGTACTACACATAATATCCAATGTCACTTCGTCTCTTACAAACTACATAGAATGGGTTAGAGACTCAAACACAGACCCCCTCACTGCCGCCAACAATAAAATCACCGCGGTGGATGTTGGGGGAGTAAAAGAGCTGTCTGGAGTCAAATATTTCAAGTCAGGAACGCTGGAATACAGAGTCGATGTCCAGAATGCGTATGAGGCGGTCTACGACAATAACAACATAACATTTACGACCACCAACCTCTCTATACCAAACATAGCAAAACCTACGATAGGCGTGGGCGAAGATTCTTCAAAGGTGCTTTCGCTGACAGGAAGCGCGACGATCACTGATGAAACTTTGCTTAATGACTCTGTTACAGCAGCTGTTAATGTAACTCACCCGCTGAAGTCAGACCTGGCAGCTGGCGGATCCACAACAGCAACCGGCTTTTTGCTGTATAACGTAGCTGATAACTCAACAGCGACCGTAGAAACATTCCGGGGAGAAAGCTACAGAATGATGTCTGGTGCCTTTGACGTGCAGAGTGATATTACTGGTGGTTCGTACGACTGGAATAGCTCTCTTCACATGTCTGGGTCTAATGCGGGTCATGATGACGGACTGTTGTTCTATAACGATGTCCTTGTGTCACCCTCTAATGCGTTAGGTGTTTTGTCAGGGGACTTTAGGGATGATGCCGATGGTGGAAGCTTGTCTTTTGCGCCTTCTGGGAATCCTGACTATAGTGGGATAACAACAGGCACTCGTACATTTTATAGAAAATTTCAGAACACTACCGGCGGATCAGCTAATTCTTACGCGCTTCAATTCGAGGGCTCGTCCAACATCATTTCTAATTCTGATACTTTGGACTCTAACTCTATAAAGATATACACTAAACTTCCTAATGATGGTTCTGGTAACACAACTGGCTGGCTTGATCTTTCTACTCTGTTTACGTCTGGTACCTACACAGACAATTCTGGAGCAAGAGTGTATACCGCTGACTCGACATTAGATGCGACTCTTTACGGTACATTCGGGACTTACGATCTTGCGAATAGCGATCACCTAATGGTAAAAGTGTTGGCAGACGCTTCATGGACAGGAAACATCGATCAGGTAACTGCGACTTTTGCTAACTCTGACGCCGCAGCATCTTCAAACGTTAGCGCAATCTCATCTGCAGATGACGGTATTGACGCAAAGTTAAGTTTTGGATCTACAAAGCCAGTTGTTCTGTTCACTAATGTCGGTGCTGGAGCTGGGGTTGGATTGGCTGCAAATACTAATGATGAATATTTAGATGGGACACCCAACGATAGCAGGCTCGGGATATTCGACCTGACGGAAGCAGTAAACGGTCCAGTGAATACAGATACCTCAACAACTGGATTCGCAGACGGTCATACAGGATTTTTGAAATTTGAAGTAAATGGTTCTGAAATTGTACCAGCGCGTATAGACTTATCTTCATTCGCCGGTTCAGGGTATCCAGGGTCTGGTACTGCTACATCAATAAACGGTAACGGCACTGGGTTTACGAACATTTCTACTGCGCAACCTAAGACTGGGTCGAATAACTACCCTGACTTTGACAAGTGGTTTAGAACAGCGCAATTTAATGTTGCCACCGCTGATCAAAGGAATGGGTGGAACTACGCCAGGGTAATACATACAGTCGGTGGAGCTGACAGGACAACAAACTACATAGAGTGGGTGAATGATTTCTACACTACTGCCATGTCTTACGATGGTATCACAATCGACAACTTCGGGGGCCCATCTATATTCCATCTTTCTGGAGTAAAGTATTTTGACAACACCTCTGCTCCCTTCGTTAGCGGAAGCATTTTTGCCGACGTTAGCGGATCTCACTCCAACATTTACTACAGCGGAGGTAATGGTTGCCAGGTCGACAACTTTACCAACTCGTCCATCAAGGCGGTAGAGTTTAATGGCACGGGCTTTGTTGCAGGATCAGTCAACGGCGATTCTACGGTTTTTCTTCCGTCTCTCGATACAGCAGTTTCGGACGCGCAATCTCGTAGCTTACAGATTACTGCTTCCCTGAACTGCACTCTGTCTAATTCTCTTCCTGAAGACGCTAATTCTTCTGGGGCAAGGCTAAAGATAAGACACCCACAAAAGCCTGATCTAAATTCTGCCGTGCAAACAAAAAGCACCTTCCTAATATTTTCTGCTAGCGATTCTTCGAGCGTAAACTTACAAGAGAATTTTTCTGGCGAACTTTACAGGTTACAGTCTGGTACCTACGACGCAAAATCAGATGTCACGTCTGTCTCCAATGTTTGGGATTCCACCGCGGACATGAATTCTGCATCTGGCCACGACGACGGTATGTTAATCTATAATGGAAGACTTTACTCTCCAAAAGCGAAAGGTAACTCTGGAGACTTTAGGAGCGCCGGCGAGGGAGGACTTTACCAGGGACCGAATTCTAACGTAAATTACTCAACGCTGTCGACGGCAACTCGAACATTTTATAGGGCGTTTAGAAATGACACGACAAGTGATGTTCCAGAAATCAGGATCAATCTGACCGGTAGCGCAGAGATAATACCGAGGAGTGGAGGTTTCGCATCAGGCTCAATTGGGACAAACGACTTTATTCATATTGATGTAAAGATACCTGGAAAAACAGCGTGGCTGGATCTGGCCAAAGCCGGAGATACCTCAAACGAGAGTGACGGTGATGGGTGTCTCAAGGGTACCTTACATCAAACGATTAATTCCTCGGGAGCCGGTATCCTTTGCTCATTCCAAGGAACTACTGCGAACGGAACAGCTGGAGGATCTATTCCTTCAAATAGTTCTGACTACGTTGTACTTAGAATTGTTGCCGACGAAGACTGGACAGGCAACCTGAACGAGATAAACATAGGATGGTAGATTAGGGCATGGCTGGAAAAAGTAATAACAACGCTACGCTGTTTGCTCAGAAGAAGCTTCTGAACAAGGCACACACCAGTGTCTTGAAATCAGACGCTCAGGAAACAATTACCACAAATATCCAGCCAGCAGCACAAACGACTTTCGGACAATCCATACCTGCTAATCCTGAAAAAACTCTCTACCTGATACAGAGTTCCAGTGCCGGGCTTCCTGGTACAATTGAATACGTGCAGTTTGATATAGAGAGTATCAGTGGTACTACGTATGACGGCAACGCTGTCGACTCCGGTGCGGGCCCGGAGCCCTCCAACATCGGTCCGCACGCATACGCCTTGATACTGACAGGCAACTATGAGTCTTTAAGCGTGAACCCCAAAGCTGGTGGCGGAGTGTTTGATAATGGTAAGGTCTTGTCCGGTACCCTCGGTCAGCTCCAGATCATTCCGCCTGTGTTCTCCACAGATCGGCCAAACCCCTATTCTGTTACACTTTACAAGGGTGATCCAACGGATTCCACAAATGTAATCCCGCTAGAGTCAGAGATTGATTATCAACTAGATACCTACAACGGCGTTTTGTTTGTTCAGGATTACGACGCTTCTAGTGTTCCGCTATTTGCTAGAGCGTTTATCTACATTGGTGATATGGTGGACACCGTTATAGCAAACTCTTCCGGCGGCGGCACCGGCTCTGGGGACGGGAACGCACAGTATCTAGTTCTTGCTGCCACCGGGTCTCTTTCTGCTGAACGTGTTTTCACGGACGGGATAGGAATAGACTCTACCGATGCAGGCGCCGGCGCCGCCTTTACTGTTGGTATAGACAATTCTGTTGTTGCGACTCTAACTGGTTCCCAATTCTCTGGCAATGTCGGGATCACAGGTTCTCTTGGGGTTCTAGGAGATGTAGAGGTTGCACAGTACATTAAGCATGTCTCTGATGATAACACATTCATACAATTTGAGCCTGATCAGATAAAGTTCTCTGCTGGCGATGAAACAATGCTGACCTTAAGAGAGCACGGTCAAGATGTTGTCACAGTCGGCGGCTATGGCTCAAACGTCGATTTTCAAGTAAGCGGAAGCGGTGACCCTAATGCGCTGTTTGTTGATTCATCCGCCGGCCGGGTCGGTATGGGTACAAATTCACCCTCGTCAATACTTCATATAAAAGAAGAGGGACCAACACTCACATTCCAAAGAGAGAGTAATTCGAACGCTTCAACGATCGATTTCTTAGGGAAGCTCGGAAACACAGCAAATTCGATAGCACACGATCCTCTTACTAACGACTTAGTCTTTAAAACTTTTAACGGCTCAACTGTAGAAGAGATATTACGCCTTGGTGATCATTACGGTACCAGCGTAAGACAGGTCACGATCTTATCAGGAGCTAATATGGCTCCTCCAGCCATGCAACCGAGAAACACTTCTGATATCGCTTTCTTTGTATCGGGCGCAATTGGTTCTACAGGAACTTCTACGAGAGGTACGTCTGTCTTTGGTGGCGACACAGTGGTCTCTGGAGCTATCCACGCCCGAGGAGGTCTGACGGGTTCCCTACAGCAACTCTCTGACGGTACACCGTACTTACGCTCTGGTGCCGGGATATCAATTACGACTGGCTCTTCTGGGGAGGTAACAGTTGCAAGCACTGGAGCTACTGGTTTAGCAAGAAGCAAAGACGTTTATTTTGTGACGTCAAGCATATTGGCTGGAAACTCTTACAACATTTATGAGCCTGACTTTAACGCAGCAAATTATGACTTCGAGAAAATAGATGTTTTTGTGAATGGACAACTTCTTCATAGCGGAAGCCAAGTCCAGGTATCAGGTGGTCAGAGGGACTATTATATAGAGACATCCACTAGCCTTAAGTTTGCTTTTGATCTTCGGATTGACGATGTTCTCGATGTTGTAGTATTCAGCGTTTCTTCATAATAGTTATAGTTTGAATACAACAGGAGCGCTTTGATATGGAAGAGAAGATGAATACTGTATTTGAGACTGCCGACCTTGGGTTGGCGGCTTATCTTTTAGTACAAGATTGTGAACTTCTCGTAGCTGAGCGTGAAAAAACAAAATTTTCTTTTGTGTTTTCTGACGAAAAAAAATGCAAAAAATTGTCAATCAAGTACGTTAACAGTGATTTTGCGAAATTTGATTCCTCACTCAAAAACCTAAAGAATCTCGTTAAGTGAAAAAACGAGTTTTTCGGTATATTTAAATTTGTAAGCGGCTTTGCTGCTGTGTTTGTTTTGTTCATATCGTTTGTTTTTTTCATGACAGTTATGTAAGTTTGTCGGATGTTTGTTTTAACTTAACTTAAAACAAAGGAAAAAAACACATGGCTAGTGTAAATAAAACAAAAGTAAGATTACAGCAACTTTCGGGTTCTGCAGGCGATGTCTTTGATGCTAGTGCTGTCACTGCTTCTAAGGTCTCGTTCTCTGATTCCGGATTTGCGATGGTTGACTTGGGCGACATGCTTAAGGAATACGGTCGCGCAATCGCTCGTATCTCTGGTAAGAGTGATTTCACCAACAACGACCGTGGTCTTATCGATCACGATGCTGGTGACATCGTGCTTCGTGGCTCTGACTCCAATGATGCTCAGAAGATCCTCTTGGATCAGCGAGACACAACTGGTGGCGAGGCGTTAAAGCTTGAGCTGGATTTCGATGGTTCAGATGATACCAACAACAAAGCCACTCTAGAAGTACTCCGTGGTACCGGTGAAGATGCTATTAAGTTCGCAGCCGCTGCTGGTGGTGTTGATGTTGACGCCGCTGCTGGTAAAGATCTCGATCTTGCTGGTGGACAGGTTAAGCTGAGTTCCAAAGATAATGCTGCTGGTGCAATCAGCGTGTTGACAAACGTGGGTAGCACAGAGACGATCACTGTCCTCAACACTCAAGGAGCTGCTGCTGGCGCTATTGACATCCAGTCACAAGCTGGTGGTATGACGCTTAAGGTAGCTGATACGAAGTCGTTGAAGATGGGTAACACCGATCTTGACGCTGTGTTCGAGGTTGCTGCTTCTAGTGTCGCCGGTGACGAGCTTGTCAAGGTGCTTAACACCTCAGGTACTGATGAGGCTGCAGTTAGCGTTCAGGCAAATGCTGGTGGTATTGATATTGACGCTGCTGCTGCTAAGAATGTAGACATCGCTGGTGGGCAAGTTTTCCTTACCTCCAAGGATGATGCTGCTGACGCAATTAAGCTGTTGACAGACATAGGTAGCACAGAGTCGATTACCGTGAAGAACACTCGGGGTACGGCTGCGGCTGCAGTTAAGCTTGAGGCTACTGCTGGTGGTCTTGATCTTGACGCTGCTGCTGCTAAGTTTGTAGACATTGCTGGTGGTAAGGTTCTGATCAAGAATAAAGACGACGCTACTGACGCTATTGTTCTTGAAGCTGACGTCGGTACTAGTGAGCAGATCAAACTTGATGTCAAGCAGGGTACATCTGACGTCTCGATCGACATCGGCTCATTTGCTGGTGGTGTTCTAGTTGCTGGTGGTAAGGCTAACGCCGACGCTGTCGTTCTTGAAGCAAATGCTTCTGACTCTCGCGTCGTTGCGAAGGTAAACGGCAATGAGGTTCTGAGAATTGCTGACAAGAGTGGTCGAATGACGCAGAACGAAGCGTCGTTTGAGCTTGGTTCAGGCCAAGAGCTTGCGTTGGTTCACGACTTCGGTAGTGCCGCTGGTTATCACCAGGTCAAGTCGTCTGAGCGTCTGCACCTCTCCGGTTCTGGTAACGCCTCACTTTCCGGTGCTCTTGTCCAGATTTCTGGTTCACATGGCCTCGGTTTTGTTGGTGGTGGTATCGGTAAAGATGCTGGTTCATCGTTCGCCTTCTCTGGGTACAATGATACAGCAGGTGCTTTGCTCTTGTCTGACCTCTCCTCTGCGACGTTGTACAAGACCAACTTCGGTAGCACAACCATTCTTGGCGCCATTAACGATGTCTTCTCTCGAGTGACATCGGGTGTTGAGCCGACCTTGATGCAGAAGACCATCACTAGTGCGTCGATTAACCAAGAGACTGCAGTAGGTATCTACCCTGGTGACGGAACGGACACGAGTGGGGGTGGAACACCTGCCTTCTTCTCAACCGGTCCGATGTCTGAGATTAAGCCTCAGAAAGTTGACGTTTTCGTCAATGGACAGATGCTGATGTCAGGTTCACTCACCGAGATGCAGGGTGGAACTGTGGATTACCACGTGTCCGCGCCTGGTGAAATTCAGTTCGCATTCGCGCTTCGCAAGGATGATGTTCTGAAGGTCATCGACCGTACATAATCAGTAATCTGATTTAGCGTTTATTCGCTGGGCGGGGTCCTTTTGGGCCCCGCCTTTTTATTTATCTGTTGAGCTGTTATAATCTATAGTGTCACAATGATACTCAAGCAGGAGTTTTTTTATGAGTTTTTCTTCCAAGATCAATGATAGGATTGATAGAATTGCTGCCCAAGCTAAAGAGGTGCAGCAAAAGGTAGCAGACCCGCTGTATCACGTTGAAAGTATACAGAAGGTAATTAACGAAGCGATAATTGCGGTTGAAGGGTTACCAGATGACCCCGCCTTGCTCAGGCAGGAGTTTATTTCTGCGCTATCTCAAGTTCCTGGTGCAGTTGCTTCTACGTGGAAATCAGCCGCTGACAATCTAAGAGATTTACATTCCGAAATCAGTAAGTGGAAAGAAATGGGGGAGCTGTATGACGAATGGCAACGTGAACAAGAGCTGCATCATCAGCGCGAACAAGAGATAAAACAAGAGATTATTTCTGGAGAAATGAAAGAGCCAACCCGTCAAGAAGCTATTAGACGACAAGCCGGGACTCGTCCCGCAGTTACCCTTGGGCAATTTAGAAGATTAAGTAGTCAACTAGAAAGTGGCGAAGACTCCGAAGGGTAATACTTATATCCATGGCTGGTATCTTAGACAAAAAGACAAGGTTCATGGACACGTTCCTGACCGACCGCGGCCGACAGGAGCTGGCGAAAGGCGAGCTCCGGTTTTCTTTTGCGACTTTTTCTGACTATGGAACGTTTTATGAGTCAACTTCGGCTGACCCGAGCGTTGCTGAAGACGCGACAAAGAGGATCTATTTCGAGTCGCACAATAGGCCACAAGACCTTGTTATTCCTGAGTTTGATTCTGATGGCGGGATGTTCTTTCCAGCTGGTGGGTTTGACATTGTCAATGGTCAACTAAAGACTATATCTGGCTCCGTTGCTTCGGTGAAAGGTGACAAGCTGGCATTGTCTGCTTCAGCAGCTATATCTGATTCTCTCAACTCTTTTGTCGATATGAGGCCTCTAAGGTCTGAAGAGCCTGTTGCTAAAACGTCTGGGTTCTCTATAAGCACAAACTCAAAAGATTTCATCATCAATTCTTCTAAGCCCATCCCTAAGAGCAAGCCGAATGAAATGCTTTTGGATAATGCAGAGAGTCTGTGGCAAGACAAGAAGTTGGCACACGTTTTGAATTTTCAACATTTGCCTCCTGTTAATATGACATCCGAACAGCCCCTTAAAGTATATCCTAAACTACAACAACCCATGCCTATTTCGTATGATGACTTAAGAGTTGAGCTTGACGGTACCGCTTCAGGTCAGTGGTCAGGTGTCGGAGACCCTGCTGAGATTACCTTCGATAACACCAGCACATCGAACAACCTTGTATGTCAAGTGTGGGAAGTCACAAGCTCGAGTATCGAAAAACTACGAATGATAGATTTTGGAGAGTTTGAGGACGCCGATCCGTTCAGCCCAGGCAAGCACA
>MDSZ01133132.1_pt1 | contig 25184 bp, 26 predicted proteins | sample 811201 | NCBI WGS metagenome assembly MDSZ01 (sample SAMN05326647, study PRJNA326480) | marine metagenome | isolation source: seawater | place: Indian Ocean: North | collected 2010
AATGGCCCTCTATAGTTTCCATAATTCATTAATGGTCTAGCAGCCCACATTTGATCAAGGGACATCTGTCCATGCATGATATCTCCTCCAATTAAACCAAATTTTTCTTCTAAATCTAATGGTGATAGAACCATCATGCCTAGAATTGACTCTCTAAAATTTGGAGCATGTTTTGTAACAGTTCCTATAATAGTATCTGCTGCTGCTAATCTATTATCATGCCAAGAGCTACCGTCTGGAAGGATAGGAGAGAATTGTTGGCAAAACAAAGACGCAACATGCTTTCCTTCTGGGGCCAAGGTTTCATCCATAGTTGAGGGAATTAACATTTCTACAATTGGAGAAGATGACCAGCCATTAGATTTAGCTTCAATATAAGCTTGATCCATATAATCTAGGGTTGGCGCAATAACAATACCGCTTTGGTGATGCTCTGCAATTTCTTTTCCAGGTAGTGAAGAAAAATCAGGTAATTCGGAGAGCGCAACATTCATCCTGAAAGTTCCTGAGCCGCACTTATATCCATCCATATTTCGATTAAATTCAGAATCTAGGTCATCTTCTGAGATTAATTTTTTATAAAGTAGTTTTGGATTAAGATTAGAGATTATTTTCTTTGCTTTGATTAAATTTCTATCTTTAAGCTTTATTCCAGTAGCTGTACCATTTTCTACAATAATCTGATCAACTGATGAATCTGTAAAAATTTCTACTCCCTCGTCTTTACATGCTTGTTCCATAGCTTGAGTGATTGAACCCATGCCGCCAATTGCATGACCCCAAGCTCCTTTTTCTCCTTCAACTTCACCGAAGACATGATGCAGTAAAACATAGGCTGAACCTGGTGTATCAGGACTAGCAAAATTACCAACAATCGAATCGAAACCAAAAGCAGCTTTTATATGATTATTTTCAAACCATGAATCAAGAAAGGACCGAGCGCTTTTAGTAAAAAGACCATATGTATCTCTATGGACTTGGTTGCCTTTTGTTGCAATAGGCCAAAGTTGCAGTGCGGCATTTAAAGCAGCTTTAATACCTTGTTTTGGATTAGGAGGAGTTTTGATTGAAAGATCTCTTAGAACATCAGCTACAGCTTCTATTCGATCATAATATTCTGGTAGGCGGGCAGCGTCTTTTTTAGAAAACTTTTTGAATTCTTCTTGAGTTCTTTCAAGACCACCACCAAGTTTTAAATAAGTTGAATTATCTATAGGTAGAAAATTTGAAATAGGGCGTTTGACAATTCTTAAGCCATATTCTTTCAGCTTCATTTCTTTGATGATGTCAGGATTTAATAAGCTTACTGTATAACTGGCAACCGAGTTTCTAAATCCTGGATGAAATTCTTCTGTTACTGCCGCGCCTCCTACGATTGACCTTTTTTCATAGATGTGAACTTTTAAACCTTTTTTTGCTAAATAATATGCACATACTAGGCCGTTATGCCCACCGCCGATAATGATTGCATCTGTTGTATTTGATGGATAAGGCATAAATCTATTATACCTTTGTATGAATCTTGCGAATAATTAATGTATATTTAATAAAAGAATAATTTTTTATTTGAGGTAAATTCAAAATGAAAGCAAATTTTAAAATAGCGCTTATCGCTGTACCTTTTTTATTTATTATTTCATGCTCTGATTCTAATGAGGTCAAAGAATCTGAAAATGGAGCACAAGAATCTAAGCTTGCATGGGATGCGACCAATTACATAATGTATAACGAATTTCTCCAGTGTTCTGCTGGAGAGGGATACAGCCAAGAAGCATTGGATGAAATGGTAAAAGAATGGAGAACTCTTGATTTACCAGAATCCATGCTTGGAGCATGGGGGTATTCTTCTTTAAATGATGAAAATAAAATTATCATTAATGAATGGGAGCTAAGTTGGTCTTCTCAAGAAGATGCGGATTTAGGTTGGCAAGAATGGTCTGCTAATGAAAGTGCTAGAGCATGGAGTGAAAAATATGCCGAAGTCCTTCAATGTGATAGTGATAACAGAGATGGGTATGAGTTCATGTTTCCATTTGATCCATATGCTTTTGGTCCAACACCAGATACAGGGTCATTTGTTGCTACATTTACTCCCTGCACCCTTAATGATGGAAATACTAATGAAGATTTATCGAATGAGATTATTAAGTTTAATAATTTGTTAGGAAGAATTGATCCTGAAACGGTAAGCAACTTTTATGCTTATGGAATATATTTTCCGTTAGATGATTCCGTTGAGGAAGATTTCTGGTATGGAAATTTTTTTGGAACGCTTGAAGCGCTTTCAGATATTGACAATGCTTGGGCACAATTTGATGAAGAGGCAGATAACCTTAATGAACAGATTAGCTCTTGTGGTGATCCTGTTTTAACAAATGGACAAGTTTTTTATGATCCAACGAATCCAGATTTTTCCTAAGATAAATTAAGAAATTTTTTTGGATTATTCTTAATTAAGAAGAGATTGTTTTTAAATTTTTAAAATTTTCTAGTCCATCAAATTGCTTTAACATGGTTTGAGAAATTTTAATGAGTGATTGATGTTGGCCATTTGAGTCGATTCTTTCTTCTAAGATACACCCTGAATCAAATAATTTTGATCGAATCGAAGCCTGAATAGGAGAAAATTGAACCCAACCGCCCAAGAGTTTTCCAAACAGGCGCTCAGAAACTAAATCTTTTAATTCTTCAAGACCTTCTTCAGTTTCGCTAGAGATTTTTATATTAGGGTAATGATTATTTGAGGGCCAAATTTTTTCTTTACCAAGCAAATCAATTTTGTTAAACGCTCTTATTTGAGGTATTGAAGTTATCCCTAAGTCATTAAGGATTAAATCAACTTGATCGATCTTATGATCCATATTAGAGTCTGCGGCGTCAATAACATGGATCAGAAGGTCCGCAGAAGCTAAATCATCTAATGTTGCTTTGAAGGATTCAATTAATTTAGTTGGAAGATTAGAAATAAATCCAACCGTGTCAGAAAACAGAACTGTATCTAGTGCTTTAAACTTAAAGTCTGCCTTTCTTGTCGTGGTATCCAATGTTGCAAATAACTTATCTTCAGACCCTGCATTACTCTTGGTTAATTTATTAAATAGTGAAGTTTTTCCTGCATTTGTATAGCCAACCAAAGCCACTAATTTATCGGTGCTTTTTTTTCTTGAGTACCTGTTTAAATTTTTTTGATTGTGCTGTTTATCTAATCTTTTGTTTAGTTGCTTAATTCTATTTCCGATCAATCTTCTGTCCGTTTCAAGTTGAGTTTCTCCAGGGCCTCTTAATCCAATTCCGCCTTTTTGCCTTTCAAGATGACTCCAACCCCTAACTAATCTAGTGGCAAGGAAACTGAGTTGTGCAAGTTCAACTTGGAGTTTACCAATGTCGCTTTGAGCTCTAGTAGCAAAAATATCTAAGATAAGACCTGTCCTATCAAGCACTCTTGCGCAAAGCAATTTCTCTAAATTTCTTTCTTGGGAAGGTGAAAGTTCGCAATCTAAAACTACTAATTTTATATTCTCTTTATCAAGTAAGCTTTTTAACTCGTTAGCCTTGCCCTTAGTAAGAAAATGGCTTACAGATACAGAGTTTTGTTTAGAGAAAATATGGTGTTCAACTTTTAATCCAGAAGATCTCGACAACTCAATAAATTCACTGGAATTAAATTGATCTAGATTATCTTGAGTCTCCCTCAATAAATTTATCGAAACAATTATTGCTCTATTGTCGTCTGGTGCAGAAGTTTTCTCCAAATCTCAGAAATTAATTTATCGTTTTAGAACTTTTGTGAATGTAATGGAGTGAGTGCTAGTGCCATCATGTCGATGTTTTGAAAGTTCTTGATATTCTGGATCATGAAACCAGTTATTTGCGTCTTCCTCAGAATTAAAGCCGAATAATATTACACGACCCTTTAATGGAGAATCTCCTTCCATGTGTTTTGATGAATCATCAAAAGTGATAAATGAACCACGATGCTTTTTTAAAATAGGAAAAAAACCCTTTTCATATTTTCTGTATTCATCTGCATCAGTTACTTCAAGATTAGCTATTGCAATAATTTCAAGGTCATTCATAGATTTATCTTATTTAAAAAGAATTTAATTGTACGAAATATCAATTAAAAAACATAATTTTGATTTGCAAATTTGTTCACACTTCTCCACAATCCAATGATTTGAATATTTATTAAACATGAAAGATTTGTTTCCATATGTCGGGAAGCCAGTTACTGTCACAAAGGAGATGTGTGATTTTAATGGGCACATGAATGTAAATTATATTAAAGAAGTCTTTGAGCAGGGATGGGAATTCACAATTCAGGACCTTGGCTTTGATGAAGCGTACTTAAAAAGTGGTTTTTCTAGTTTCACCCTTGAAGATAATTATAGATTTATAAAAGAGTTTCTTTTAGGTGACATGATTTTCCCAGCATTTAGATTATTTAATGCAAATGAAAAACTTTTTCATATGATTGGTGTTTTATTTGATAAAGATGGAGCAATTTCAGCTATGTATGAAACTGTTGAAGGTCATATAGATATGAACAAAAGAAAGATTGCACCAATGGGTACAGAGAAACTTGCAAGGGTAGTAGCAGTTAAAAATGCTCACGATCTGACTGGTAAAGTTCCTTATGATGTAAGATTAAAAATTAAGGATTTATAACTTGAATATTTCAGAAAAAAGGATTTTACCAACATTTTTATTATTTATTGTTTTGTCTTGGCCTTTTGGAGCGCATAGGTTTTTTTTAAAACGTTATGCATCAGCTATTTTATTTATTATCACTTTTGCAGGTTGCGGTATTTGGTGGATAGTAGATTTTATTTTGATAGTAACTGGCTCCATGAAAGATGATGAGGGGAAGTTAGTAACGCTTTGGGTTGATTAGGATCCGTTTATTACTGAATCGGCAACAAAAGCATTATCTTTTCTTTCTTGACCAAATGTAGATACAGGCCCATGCCCTGAGATAAATAAAATTTCTTCTCCCAAAGGCCAGAGCTTTTGAGTGATTGAATTTAGTAAGTCTTGGTGATTCCCTTTTGGTAGATCAGTTCTACCAATAGATCCACGAAACAATACATCACCGACCACTGCAAGTTTTGATTCTTGGTGATAAAACACTATGTGTCCAGGAGTATGTCCAGGGCAAAATATTACTTTAAGAGTTTCATTTCCTAATTTAACTTCATCTCCATCTTCAAGCCATCTATCAGGTAGACAGTTTTGAGCCTGCATCCCAAACATTTTCCCTTGAGATTCAAGTGATTCAAGAAGAAATAGATCGTCTTGATGAGGACCTTCAATCCTCAGGGAAAGAAGATTTGCTAGTTCGGTTGCAGCGCCAGCATGATCGGCATGACCATGAGTTAGAAAGATTTTTTCTGGAATTAAGTTGTTATCTTTTGCTACACCTAAGAGAATATCTATATCGCCACCTGGATCTATGAATGCGCATTTTTTAGAATCTTCACAATACAAAATAGGTGCATTTTGCTGAAAAGGAGTTACAGGATTTATCAAGGCTTTAATTAGGGACATAAGGCTATTTTATAGAATTTATCCTAATGAATGTATATTTTTAAGTTTTACAACATACTTCGTAATTCATTCATGAATAATTATGCATAAATAAATTGAATGATAGAATTAACAATAGAACTATAAAAAGCTATGGGTATTTGATAGATCCATTTACTCGATGGTAAGAAATGAGAAATAAGGGAGGTTAATTATGAAGATTAAATCTTTAAGTTATATATTGATTGAATCTAAAGATTTGGGTCAATGGGAATCATATTCCCAGGATGTTGTTGGATTAATGAAAAATGAAGACAAGAGTGATGAAAATAATTTATTTCTTCGAATGGATGAGAGTCCATTTAGATTTCATGTTCAAAAAAGTGATGTTGATAAATATTCTATAGGCGGATTTGAGCTTAGTAGCAAAGAGGATTTTGAAGATGCCAAGAAGCAGCTTAGTGATGCAGACATAGAATTTAAGACTGAGGATAATGAATTGGCTAAAGTGAGATGTGTTGAAGAATTAATTAGTCTCAATGACCCTGCAGGAAATTCCCTTGAGCTTTTTTATGGAAGATCTGTTGATCAAAATGAATTTAAATCATCACAGGATATTTCTGCTTTTGTTACCCATGGGTTAGGGTTAGGACATGTTGTATTTGGGACTTTAGAAATAGAGGCTGCACACAAATTTTATACTGAAGTTCTCGGATTTGGAGATTCAGATATTATGCGTATGCGATTTTCTCCTGATCCAAATGATCCAGAGTCTGTATTATATTTTATGCATTGCGATAATCCTCGACATCATACTGTGGCAATGATGCAAGCTCCCACTCCTCCCTCTGGACTTGTGCATGCCATGGTTGAAGTAGAAACTGCAGAACAGGTTATAGATGCCTTAGATAGAGCTGTTGCAAATAATGTACATATTTCTTCAACACTCGGCAGACATATGAACGACAAAATGTTTTCTTTTTATATGCAAACTCCAGCAGGGTTTATGCTTGAATTTGGATATGATGGCATTCAACCTGATTGGAATACCTTTGAAACTACTAACTCTGAAGCTCCAAGTTATTGGGGGCATGAATTTAATATGCCAGAGGCATGACTTGTGGATAAAGTTTTAAGCCATAAAGAAGTGGTAGATAAACTATCCAGTAATATGACCATTGGTATTGGTGGCTGGGGCGCTAGAAGAAAACCAATGTCTTTGATTAGAGCCATATGTCAATCAGACATTAAAGATCTAACTGTTGTAAGTTATGGCGGCCCAGATGTTGGATTATTATGTGCACATAAAAAAGTAAAAAAATTGATCTTTGGCTTTGTATCTTTAGATATCATTCCGTTAGAAGCTCATTTTCGTAATGCTCGTCAAAATAATGAAATTGAAGTAATGGAGCTTGATGAGGGAATGTTGCAATGGGGTTTACGTGCAGCCGCTATGAACCTTCCATTTCTTCCAACTAGAGTTGGTTTAGGTACAGATGTGTTAACACATAATCCAGAATTAAAATTTGTTAAATCACCATATTCAGATAAAGAAAAATTAGTAGCTATGCCTGCACTTAACCTTGATGTAGCAATGCTTCATGTCAATAAATCTGATAATAAAGGAAATACTCAAGTTATGGGGCCAGACCCATTTTTTGATGAGCTCTTTGCTCGAGCTGCTTCAGAAACTTTCGTATCATCTGAGGAAGTGGTATCAACTTATGAATTAGGAGGTAAAGAGGGAGCAATGTTCAATAGATTTGAGAGGAGTCTTGTAACAGGAGTTGTTAGCGCCCCTTGTGGAGCCCATCCTACATCATGCGCTCCGAATTATGGATTTGATATTGAGCATCTTAAAGAATATTCAGACTCTGTTAAATCTTTTGAAGATTACAGTTCTAAATATTTAAATAAAACTCATGAAGAATATTTAGACTCTGTTGGAGGGCCTGAACAAATAAAAAATATACCTTTACCACAATTTTAAAATGTCCAATTCAATCTCATTAGCAGAAATATGTATAAGTGCCGCCTCAAAGGCATGGAAAGGCGATGGAGAAATTCTTGCAACAGGTATTGGTTTGATCCCAAGAATTGCTGCCGGTCTAGCAAAGCTGACTCACAGTCAAGATTTAATGATTACTGACGGTGAAACTTATCTACTTTCAGAGCCTGTACCAATGGGGAAAAGAGACATATCAATAGATCAAGTTGAAGGATATATGAGTTATAGTCGCGTATTCGAGAATCTTTGGGGAGGAAAGAGGCACGCTATGGTTACTCCAACACAAATAGATTCTTTTGGACAAACTAATATTAGTGTTATTGGTGATTACGGTTCTCCAAAAGTTCAACTTCTTGGAGTAAGGGGGTTCCCTGGTAACTCGATTAATCATAAGAATTCAATATTCATTCCGAATCATACTGTGAAAACTTTTGTTGAGGGGGAGGTTGATATGGTCTCAAGCATGGGTTTTAAGAATCAAGAGCTATCAAATGGTAACTTTGAGATCAAATTGGTAGTAACAAATCTAGGAGTTTTTGATTTTAATGGAAAAAATAATAGCTTTCAGTTACTTAGCTTACATCCAGGAGTCAGTGTTGATGATGTTATTACAAATACTGGCTTTGATGTAAGGATTAAATCAGAAAATTCTACACCAATGCCCTCAAGTGAAGATCTTGTTTTAATAAGGGATATTCTTGATCCTCAAGGTATTCGGAACTCAATTTTTGGAGAATAAATATGCCTAGAAGTAAATCAACAATTACATATAAAAAGAAAGATAAAATAGCTGTCATTTCTATGAATAGGCCTGAATATAATAATGCTCAAAATGGCAAGATGACATATGACTTAGACAAGGCTTTTAAAAGAGCAATAGATGATGATGGAGTTAAGGTAATTGTCTTAAAGGGTAATGGAAAGCACTTTTCAGCAGGTCATGACATTGGAACGCCTGACAGAGATGTTGATGTTGAATATGATCGAAAATCAATGTGGTATGACCATACAAATAAGCCTGGGGGTGAGTTTTGGTATGTTCGAGAGCAAGAAGTATATTTAAATATGTGTAGACGCTGGAGAGATATGCCTAAACCGACAATTGCCATGGTGCATGGTGCATGTGTTGCAGGAGGTTGTATGTTAGCCTGGATTTGCGATCTGATTATTGCCTCAGAGGATGCCTTTTTTGCTGATCCTGTCGTTCGTATGGGTATTCCAGGCGTTGAGTATTTTGCGCATCCGTATGAACTAAATCCAAGAATAGCAAAAGAGTTCTTATTTTTAGGAGAGAGAATGTCCTCATCTAGAGCTTATGAGATGGGAATGGTAAATAAGGTTGTGTCTTTAGATGATCTTGAGTCTACGGTGATGGAGATAGCAACAAAAATATCTTCAATGCCAAGATTGGGATTAACATTAACTAAACAAGCTATTAATCATGTTGAAGACCTTCAAGGAAAGCGAAATGGTATGGAAGCTGCATTTGCATGGCATCATTTTTCACATGCTCATAATGACCTTACCACTGGTAATATTCTTTCAGGGTTTGATGCGAAAAAGATGGCTAAATCCCAACGCACCAAATCTAAAAAGACTTCTTCCAAAAAATCCGAAACCAAAAAACCTGGATCGAAAAAGAGTAAAAAATAAAAGAGATACATTATCAATAAGCTAACTGACATTCTGGGATGTGATTATCCAATTATTCAAACAGCAATGGGTTGGGTTGCAATGCCTGAGTTAGTAGCTGCATCATCTAATGCAGGAGGTTTTGGTTTTCTGGCATTAGCAACAGCCAGTCCGAAAGAAGCCATTCAAATGATGGATAAAACATTAAGCCTTACTGATAAACCTTTCGGTGTTAATTTTCATATGTTCCAACCGGGAGCAGATGAAATTGTGCAAGCAGTCTTAGATAGAAAAATTAAAGCAGTGAGTTATTCGAGGTCTCCTACACCTGATTATATTAATGCTTTTAAGCAACAGGGAATTATTTGTATACCAACTGTTGGAGCTCTTAAACACGCTATAAAAGCTGAGCAGCTCGGTGCTGATGCATTGGTAATTCAAGGTTCAGAGGGCGGGGGGCATACCGGTTTCACACCAACAACTTTATTATTGAGCTCTGTTCTTGAGAGTGTAAAAATTCCTGTAGTTGCTGCAGGAGGATTTAGAGATGGGTTTGGTTTAGCTGCATCACTTGCCTGGGGGGCTTCTGGGATTGCTATGGGAACTCGTTTCATGATGACTCAAGAAAGCCCAGTTCCCATTAAAACAAAGGAAGCATATATTTCTGCAGAAGTAGAGGAAATAAAAATAACCAAAAAATTTGATGGCTTATCTCATCGTTTAATTTTTAACAATTACATTAAAAAAATAGATCGATCAAACCCTATTTCCTTGTTCGTCATGTCGGTAATTTCTGCTTGGAAATATAAACAAATTACCAAAGCATCATTTCGTGATCTTTTTAAGTCTTTTTTTGCAATGCTAAAGGGAGACGATTTAACCATTTCGCAATCAATCATGTCAGCGAACAGCCCAGCAATTATTCAAAAGGCAATGGTTGATGGTGCTCCAAATGAAGGCGCAATGCCATCTGGTCAGGTAGCTGGAATTATTAACAATCTTCCTTCGTATAAGGAGCTTATTGATCAAATTATGAGAGAATTTAATATTGCAGCAGAAAATTTTAAAAAAATTAAGGAGAAATCATGACCGTTGAAACCTCTATAAAAAAAGGTATTGCTGAAATTATTTTAGATTGTCCTCCTGTAAATGCATTAACTTCAACTGAATGGTTAGATCTTGCAGCAAACATTGACAATCTTTCTCATAATAATAATGTAAGAGTAATCGTAATTTCTTCTAAAGGTAAAGGTTTTTGTGCTGGAGCGGATGTTAAAGAGCTCCAAGAAGATCCAACAAAAATTACAGATGTAAACGATGGTTGTTGGAAAGTAGCAAGGGCAATTCATGTTTCGAATGTTCCTGTGATATCGGCTTGTCATGGTTTTATTCTTGGTGGAGGTATTTTAATTGCAGGTGCTTCTGACATTGTGCTAACAACTGAGGACTCTTACTTTGGGTTACCCGAAATTGATAGAGGTGCGCTTGGTGGTGGAGCTCACTTAAGCCGATTATTTCCTCTGCAGGCTGTCAGAAAGATGATGTTTACAGGAAAGTCTATTTCTGCTCAAAGAGCATTTGAATACGGCTCTATTGAATCACTTCACCCAGATTTAGATTCTGTTCGAGAAGCTGCATTAGTGATTGCTAATGACATTGCATCTAAGAGCCCTATAGCCATGAAGCTTGCTAAAAAAGCATTAAACCAGATTGAGAATAGTGATGTTGATGAACATTATAAATCTGAGCAAACTTTTACTTTAGAGTTATATAAATCTAAAGATTCCCAAGAAGCTCGAGATGCCTTTGTAGAAAAAAGGGATGCAGATTTTAAAGATGAAAATTAATTTTACTGAAGAGCAGAATTCTTTCAGACAAGAAATTAGATCATGGTTAGAGAAACATGTTCCACAAAAACCACTTTTGTCTTTAGATACCAAAGAAGGTTTTGAGCAGCATAGAGAATGGGAAAGAACATTAAATAAGGGAAATTGGTCTATGGTTACTTGGCCTCAAGAGTTCGGAGGCAGAGGTTTAGATTTAATTCAATGGTTAATATTTGAAGAGGAATATTATCGGGCCGAAGCACCTACAAGAGTAAACCAAAATGGAGTTTTCTTGCTTGGCCCAACGCTCATGGAGTTTGGAACCCATGAACAGAAATCTAAGTTTCTAAATGCAATGGCTACAGGAGATCATATTTGGGCTCAAGGCTGGTCAGAGCCAGGTGCCGGAAGCGACATGGCTGCTATTAGAACAACAGCAGTCCTTGAAGATGATCATTATAAAATTAATGGTCAGAAGACTTGGTCCTCAAGAGCAACATATGCTGATTGGACTTTTGGTTTATTTAGAACCGACTTGGAGTCTGAAAGACATAACGGATTATCATTTATTTTAGTTCCATTAGATCTTCCAGGTATTACGGTAAGACCAATACCGCAATTAGACGGCGAGCCAGGATTCGCTGAAATATATTTTGATGATGTTGAAGTCCCAGTTGATAATCTCTTAGGTAAAGATGGGGAAGGATGGAAAATTGCAATGGCAACTGCAGGATTTGAAAGAGGTCTAATGTTAAGAAGCCCTGCACGATTTCAGCAAACGGCTGCAAAGTTATTGAAGCTTTATCTTAAAAAACAAGATCATTGTTCTCCAATGATACAAACAAAGATTGTTGAGGCATGGGCTCAATCAGAATCTTATGCTTTAAGTATTTATCACACTGCATCAAAAATGATTGCAGGAGGTTCGATTGGTTCAGAATCAAGCTTAGGTAAGATTTTCTGGTCTGAGCTTGACCATATGATGCATCAAACTGCCTTAAAAATTCTTGGAGCAAGTGCAGAGCTATCAAATGAATCGGAAGATGATATAGCAAAGTGGATCAAAGGTTTTATGTTTTCTTATGCAGGTCCAATTTATGCTGGTACAAATGAAATTCAAAAAAATATTATTGCTGAAAGATTATTAGGGCTTCCTAGGTAAACTATGAATTTTATTTTTACAGATGAACAGCTTCAATTTAAGGAAGCTATTAATTCTTTTTTAATTGAAGAATGCTCGCCGAAATCTATAAGAGAAGGATGGGAAACAAAAAAATCTTTCAATTCAGATCGATGGCATAGTTTGTTAAAGTTGGGTGTATTAAATTCTAATCTTCCTGAAGCAGATGGGGGTCTTGGGATGGATCAAGTGGCACTTGCTTTGATGGTAGAAGAGATGGGCTATGCTGGGCTACCAGAGCCAGTTGCTGAACAAATATTTTTAGTGAATGATTTATTGCCTTTTCTTCCTGATAAAATAAGAAAAACAATTGAAGAAAATTTTGAAGCTGGAGCTCAATATATTTCAGTTGCACATCCATTAGCTCCCAATCCATCATTCTTAAATGATTCGCTCGGACTTCTATTTTTTGATGAACATGAGTGTAAATTTATTTTAAAAGATAATATAGATTCTGAGGGTATCGCATCTAATGACCCTTCTAGAGAGCTTTTTCAAGTAAATTCTATAAAAAAATCAATTTCTTCATCAGAAAAATTTGATGTTTTAAATGTTGCGATTGCTTCAAGAGGAGCCTTGATGACTGCAGCTCTTCTAATTGGGTTGGCACAAAAAATGATAGATTTAAGTTCAGCATATGTTGTAGATAGAACTCAATTTGGCAAGCCCATTGGTTCATTTCAAGCAGTTAAACATATGTTGGCTGATGTGGCAGTAGCAATTGAATTTGCAAAGCCTGCTGTATATCGAGCAGCTTATTCTCTATTTGAAAGTAACCCAAAATCAGCTTTACATTGCGCCCATGCAAAATATATGTGTTCTCAAGCTGCAGAATTAGCTTGTAAAAATAGTATCCAAGCTCATGGAGCAATGGGTTATACATGGGAGATGGATCTTCATATATATATGCGAAAAGCTTGGTCCATGATGGCTTGCTGGGGTAATGAAGATAGACAACAAGATATAATTTTTAAAACACTTTCTTCATCAACCGAAGAACTTGGTGTTATGTATACTTTTTAGAGGGATTAAATATGCAAGATGCATTCATAGTTAGCGCAGTAAGAACACCTATTGGAAAGAAAAAAGGTACTTTATCTAATATGCATCCAGCTGATTTGGGAGCTGTTACCCTTTCAGCTATCTTTAATCGAATAGATCTTGATCCGGCGCTGGTGGAAGATGTAATTTTTGGTTGTGTAGACACTGTTGGTCCTCAAGCAGGTGATATAGCTAGAACTTGCTGGTTAGCAGCAGGATTACCAGAGCATGTTCCAGGAACAACTGTTGATCGCCAATGTGGGTCATCCCAACAGGCAGTTCATTTTGCTGCTCAAGCTATCATGTCAGGTACATCTGATGTGGTGATCGCGGGAGGTGTGCAAAATATGAATATGATACCTATTTCATATGCAATGACAGCTGGACAAGCATTAGGCTTTGAAGATCCATTTTCTGGATCAGAAGGATGGATTAATCGTTACGGAAAAAAAGAAGTTAGCCAATTTAATTCTGCTCAAATGATTGCAGAAAAGTGGAAGATTTCTAGATCAGAGATGGAAAATTATGCTTTTCAAAGTCATCAAAAAGCTATTAATGCTATTGAGAGGGGATTATTTAAAGATGAAATTGTATCAGTTGGAGATTTCAGTATTGACGAGACTCCAAGGGCGGATACTTCATTAGAAAAAATGGCTTCTCTGAATCCCCTAATAGAGGGGCATGATATTACTGCTGCAATTTCTTCACAAAATGCAGATGCATCATCTGCAATTTTAATTGTTTCAGAAAAAATACTTAAAGATCACAACCTGAATCCTTTAGCTCGCATAGCGCATATTAGCGTTAGAGCTGATGACCCAATTTGGATGCTTACAGCCCCAATGCCTGCTACAGAGTATGCAGTTAAAAAATCAGGGATAAAGTTAAATGATATTGGTCTTGTTGAGATAAATGAGGCTTTTGCCTCGGTACCAATGGCTTGGCAGCAAGAAATGGATTATCCAATGAATCAAATTAATGTTAATGGAGGAGCTATTGCTCTTGGACACCCTCTTGGAGCAACTGGTGCAAGGTTGATGACTACAATGGTTCATAATATGAAACGAGATAATATTCGCTATGGCTTGCAGACCATGTGTGAGGGTGGAGGTCAGGCAAACGTTACAATTCTGGAGAATTGCTCATGAATAATTTAATGAATCCAAAATATCCTGAAGGAAGAAATCTTTTTAAAGATAAGAATATCCTAATAACTGCTGCAGCTGGATCAGGGATTGGTTTCTCAACTGCAAAACGATTTATTGAAGAGGGAGCAAACATTTTTATTTCTGATGTTCATCAAGGTAGGTTAGATGAAGCGATTGAGAGTTTACGTAGTCTAGACATGGGTCAAGTCAATGGCTGTCTTTGTAATGTTATAAACGATGAAGAGATAGATGTAATGTTTAAAGAGGCTATTTCTTGTTACTCACATCTAAATGGTGTGATAAATAATGCAGGACTTGGAGGAGAGTCATTATTAGAAAACATGACTAATGATGCATGGAGTCTTGTCATGGATGTAACTCTTAATGGTGCTATGAAAATTATGAGAGCAGCTATCCCGGTCCTTAAAGATACTCAAGGCGTTATTGTTAATAATGCATCTGTACTGGGTTGGAGAGCTCAAGCAGGCCAGTCACATTATGCGGCAGCAAAAGCTGGCGTGATGGCTTTAACAAGGTGTGTTGCAATGGAAACAGTAGATCATGGGATTAGAATTAATGCAGTGGCCCCAAGCCTAGCTCTTAACCCGCATTTGTCAAAAACTAACTCAGATGAGTTAATTGCTGAGCTAGAATCAAAAGAAGCTTTTGGGAGAGGGGCTGAGCCATGGGAGATAGCAAATATTATTTTATTTCTTGCATCAGACCTTTCTTCATATATGACAGGTGAAGTGATCTCAGCATCATCTCAAAGAGCATAGATGGAAAAAATTGCCTATCAACTTTGGAAAAAAGATGATGATAGTTTAGAAATTTTTAAAGATAAACTTCTTACAAACTTATCCAGCGATATAAGTAAGCTGGTTTCAGAATTACAAATTAATATGGCTGATGCTGATGTTGGAGCTGCAGCAAATTTAATTCAATCTAATTATCCTCCTGCCCCAAATGCAATAGTTTTTATTAAAGTGGATAGTTATTTTTCTTCTTATAAATTAGTAAATCATTTAGAGAAAGTTGCAAACAAAATTGAAGGATTTATTGTTAGTGAATCTATCATTTTAAATAATCAAGACAAGAGTCCATTAGGCTCAAGAGCAGAAGGTTTTTCGCAAATTGTGTTTTTAGAGAAGCCAGACAAAATATCTTTATTTGATTGGTTTGATCATTGGACAAACTATCACACCAAAATTGCTATTGAGACCCAATCTAATTTTATTTATGTACAAAATACAGTGGTTCGACCTTTACAAAAAACATCTCCAAGTTTTATTGCAATAATTGAAGAGTGTTTTCCATCAGAGGCCATGACAGATCCCCAAGTTTTTTATAATGCTAAAAATCAGCCTGAGTTATTTGCAAAGAATGCTCAGATTATGATGGATAGCTGTGAAAAATTTATTGATTTTCAAAAGATAGAGGTAATTCCTACTAGTAGGTATAGAATAATTTAAAAATATATAAGAGAGTAAATTATGGAAGATATGAAAGTTGCATTAGTCACAGGAGCGGCAAGTGGAATGGGAAAAATTTCTGCAAAGAGATTGGCTTCAGATGGTGTTCATGTTGCTGCAGTTGATGTTAATACAGAAGGCCTCGATGAACTGAAAAAAGAATCAAATAATATTTCTGTTTTTCCATGCGATCTATCTGATTCAAATGCAGTGAAGAGCATGGTACAGCAAGTCCAATCTGAGGTTGGTTCAATTGACAGGGTCACTAATGCAGGAGCGATTATGCCATTTGGAAAAGTTGCAGATTTATCCGCTGAATCTATCAATCAATTGATGCGAATTAACTATGAGGGAACCGTAAATATCGTTGCTAGTATTTTGCCAGAAATGTTAGAGAAAGATTCTGGGCAAATTATTCTATTTGGATCTATTGCTGGAACTTGTCCCGTAGAACATATGTCTGCATATAGTGCATCAAAAGCCGCAGTTAATATGTATGCAGAAATTTTAGCTAAAGAACTTGAAGAAACAAATATTAAGGTGTTGCTGGTATGTCCAGCTATAACTGATACTCCTTTGATGAGATTTGTAACTGAAACTGATGCCCCTGAATCAATAAAAAAATCTCTTATAGGAGGCAAATTAAATAATCCTGAAGATGTTGTCAGCGCAATTGAAAGGGACATACTTACGGATAAAGTAATTTGTTTTCCTACTCCTGATGCACTTTATGCAACAAGAATTAGGAGATTTTTCCCAAATTATTGGTGGAAATTACTTAAAAAGAATTCATAATAAAAATACTGTGTCAAATTTAAATACATTAGCTCCAGATAATAGAGATCTTTCGATGTTTCCTGGCGAGTATGGGCTTCCATTTCTTGGCAAGACTGTAGAATTTGTAAGAGATACACTTGCTATGTGTAACAAGCATTATGAAAAATATGGACCTATCTCTAGATTAGACATGGTAAAGAATCAACGAGTTTTAATGTGCCTAGGACCGGAATTTAATGAAGCAGCTTTGTTTGATCCAAAAGGAAATTTTAGTGTTGCTGGTGGTTATGCTAATTCTTTAGGAAATCTTTATCCTGATGGCATGTTAACAAGGGATGATGCAAAACATAAAAGAACAAGGCGCGCATCTCAACCAGCATTTAAAAATGATGCACTTAAGACATATGTTGATATGTTAATTCCAATTCAGGAAAGACGAATACAGGATCTTCCTATTGATGAAGAGTTTGTATTTTATGACATGATTCAAAAGACTTTGATGGATGTTGCTGCAAATGTATTTATAGGTTTAGATGAGTTAAGTCCTGAAGCGAAAAGATTGAATCATCTCTTTTCTGAAATTAATGAGGGGCTCATTACTCCATTGCCATATGACCTTCCTTTTTTACAATTTAGAAAGTCGTTAAAAGCTAGGGAAGAGCTAAGGCAGTTTTTAATATCAAAAATACCTGAAAGAAGAGGTAGTAATGCTCAAGACATGTTCACAAGATATTGCAATGCTAAAGATGAGGACGGTAAATACTTGGATGATGTTGATATTGATGGCCATATAGCTTTTTTATTATTTGCAGCATTTGATACAACTACTAGCGCGTTAACTAATATTCTTTACTATCTTGGGAAAAACCCTGAGTGGCAAGAAAAAGTTAGGAATGAAGTCTTTGAGGTCAATAATGAGATGCCGACATTTGAAGATATGTCTGAAATGAAGCTTACCGAATATGTTTTCCAAGAGACATTAAGGTTTTATCCATCTGTTATGATTTTAAATAGACGTACCACTAGAGATGTTACTGTTGCAGGATATGACATTCCGGCTAATACGGTGGTTATGATAAGCCCACCTTTTACTCATAGAATGGAACAGTGGTGGGATAATCCTTACACATTTGATCCTATGAGATTTTCTCCAGAAAGAGCAGAACATAAAAGACATGGTTTTAGTTATATTCCATTTGGCGGTGGAGCACACAAATGTATTGGGATGCATTTTGCAATGATGAATGCAAAATTGTATTTATTTAGGTTGTTAAAAAATTACAAAATCAATTTAAGAAATGATTATGACCCTGTTTTTCAACATGTCCATCTTCCTCGTCCAATTGATGGTTTACCTTTAACACTCACAAGAATTTAGTCTGATGATTCCTGAGGGCAAGTATCTTGATGTAGCCGACAATTTTTGTTTTCACTATTACGATGAAGGTAGTGGGGATGTTGTTGTTTTCTTGCATGGCAGTGGGACAGGCGCTTCAGCTCATACAAATTTTAAAAATAATTTTATTGCATTAAGGGATGCTGGTTTTAGAGTGATCATGCCAGATCTCCCAGGATATGGTTTCTCAAGTAAACCTGAAAATGAAATATACTCATTAGAATATTTCAATAAAAAATTAATTGAATTTCTTGACGCATTGGAGATTGAGAAGTTTTCTCTTATTGGCAATAGTTTAGGTGGAGCATTATCTATTGGATTAGGTCTAAAGTATTCAGCTAGAGTTCAAAAATTAATCTTAATGGCGCCAGGAGGTGTTGAGAATCGAGAGGTTTACGATTCAATGCCTGGTATTAAAAAACTCCTTTCAGATTTTCTTGGTGGAAATATGGACCAAGAAAAAATAGAAGGATTATTAGAGCTTTTTCCTTATGATAAGTCACTTATCAGCAAGGAGATGGTTGATGAGAGAATGGAAATTCTACCTCTTATGAATACTCAAGTAATGGCTACAATGGATATACCGAATATGGAATCAGACCTTCCATTAATTACTCAGCCGGTTCTAGCTTTTTGGGGTATGAATGATCAATTTATACCAATTTCAGGTGCTATGAAAATAGGAGATGGCTGCCCAAATGCGCAGATTATGTTATTTAGCCAATGTGGGCATTGGGTTATGATTGAGCAAGAGCAAGTATTTAATAATGCCTGCATCAATTTTTTAAATTCTTAGGGTATGAATCTTAATACTGTAAATGATATTGCATCTGAGTTATTTCTAGCATTAAGAAATCAAGAAACAATTACGCCATTAACTAATAGCTATCCTGAAATAGATATTAATGATGCCTACCAAATATCTAGAAAATTTCTTTCTTTGAGGGAAGATGAAGGAGAGAAAATTATTGGAAAAAAAATTGGCGTAACAAGTTCGGTAGTTCAAGAGATGTTAGGCGTTAATCAACCAGATTTCGGTTTTTTAACTGATGTTATGCAAGTAAACAATAAATCTAACTTTTTAATGAACAGCTTTTTGATTCAACCAAGAGCAGAGGCAGAAATCGCTTTTATATTAAAAGATGACTTGAGTGGTCCCGGTATTACAAGAGATGAGGTTATTTCAGCAACAGAAAGAATACTTCCATGTTTTGAAATTGTAGATTCTAGAATAGATGCATGGCAAATTAAAATTCAAGATACTATTGCGGATAATGCTTCTTGCGGAGTTTTTGTCCTAGGAGAAGGTTCATGTGCTCCAAATAAATTCTCAATGGATGAGCTAGAGGTTGTAGTTCATAAAAATGGAGATTTTTTATCTTCTGGATTTGGCGCCGCTGTCCAAGGTCATCCAGCTGAAGCAGTAGCATGGTTAGCTAATACCTTAGGAGAATATGATATACCTTTGCTTAAAGGAGAGTTTATTTTATCTGGTTCACTTGTTCCGTTAGAACCGGCTGCAGTAGGCGATAAATTCTTTATGGAGCTTAAAGGGGTTGGAACCTGTGAAATTAATTTCATCTAATTATGGAAAAGACTAAATGCGCAATCATCGGATCTGGAAACATTGGAACAGACTTGATGTTAAAAATCGTTAACACTTCTGAATTACTTGCTTTAAATGGAGTGATTGGGATCGATCCTGAATCAGAGGGCTTGGCAATGGCTCAATCTCTTAATATTCCTATTTCTTCTTCTGGATTAACGGGATTTATGGAAATGAAAGAATACCAGGATACTGAAATATTTTTTGATGCTACATCTGCTGCAGCGCATAAAAATCATCATGAGACTATTGCTAAAGATGGAAAGCAAATGATAGATCTTACTCCTGCTGCAATAGGGCCATATTGCGTTCCAGTAGTAAATTTATCTGAGCATCTGAAAGAACAAAATGTGAACATGGTTACATGTGGAGGACAAGCAACAATTCCCATGGTCGCAGCTGTAAATCAAATATCTAGTGTTAAATATGCTGAAATAGTAGCGTCTGTATCATCCAAGTCTGCCGGTCCAGGCACAAGAGCTAATATTGATGAGTTTACACAAACAACTAAACTTGGGCTTGAGAAGTTAGGTGGAGCTGATAAAGCAAAAGCAATTATTGTGCTGAATCCTGCAGAGCCACCTTTGCTTATGAGAAACACCGTCTTTACATTATGTGACCCCGTAGATCAGCAATTAGTAAATGAAAGCATCCAATCTATGGTTGAGCGAGTTCAATCTTATGTTCCTGGCTATCGCTTGAAACAAGAGGTTCAGTTTGAAAGATTTGGTTCTAATAACCCATGTTCAATTCCAGGATATGGAGAGTTTGAAGGTTTAAAGTCTTCAATTTTTCTTGAAGTTGAAGGCGCTGGTCATTATTTACCAACTTATGCAGGGAACTTAGATATTATGACTTCTGCTGCAATGGGCACTGCACACGAGCTTATTAAGTTAAATTTATGAAAAAGCTATATATTCAAGATGTAACTCTCAGAGATGGAATGCATGCCATTCGTCATCAATATGGATTAGATCATGTTATTCAAATAGCTAAGTCACTTGATGAAGCAAAGGTAGACGCTATTGAGGTAGCTCACGGAGATGGTTTATCTGGATCATCTTTTAATTATGGATTTGGAGCGCATACTGATAAAGAATGGATAAGCGCGGTTGCTGAAAATTTAAATCATTCAAAGCTTACTACTCTTATTTTACCAGGAATAGCTATAAAAGAAGATTTACGGTGGGCGTGGGACCTTGGAGTGAGATCTGTAAGAGTGGCAACTCATTGCACAGAAGCAGATGTTTCAAAGCAGCATATTGAATTTGCTAGGGAATTGGGTATGGATACTATAGGTTTTTTGATGATGTCTCATATGACCCCAGCATCTAATTTGGCTCAACAAGCAAAGTTGATGGAATCTTATGGGGCTGAATGTGTCTATGTTGTAGATTCTGGTGGTGCATTAAGTATGGAAGATGTTGCAGATCGTTTTAAGGCATTTAAAGATACATTAGATTCAAAAACACAAACAGGGATGCATGCTCATCACAATTTATCTTTAGGTGTTGCTAATTCAATTGTTGCAGTCGAAAACGGAGCTAATAGGGTTGATGCGAGTCTTGCGGGTATGGGAGCTGGTGCAGGGAATGCTCCTCTTGAAGTTTTTATTGCTGCAATTGATAGACTGGGATGGCCTCATGGAACAGATCTATTTAAATTAATGGATGCTGCTGAAGAATTAGTTAGACCACTTCAAGATAGACCAGTTAGAGTAGACAGAGAAACTTTAACATTGGGTTATGCCGGAGTTTATTCATCTTTTTTAAGGCATGCTGAATCTGCTGCCGAAACTTACAATCTTGATACAAGGGAGATTCTTGTTGAACTGGGAAAAAGAAAAATGGTAGGTGGGCAAGAAGACATGATTGTTGATGTAGCTCTGGATCTAATAAAACAAAAATCTAAATCATGAGAATTGGCATGACCTTGCCGGTCATGGAGCCAGGACTCTCAAGGAAAGATTTAGAAAACTGGACGAAATCAATAGATGGTGGGCCTTGGTCTCACATCGCACTTGGAGAAAGGATTTTATTTCCTAACCCTGAATTTATTTCTACATTAAGCGCTGTTGCAGCTTGGACAAATAGAGTAGAGATTATCGCAACTATCTCAATTTTAACAATGCATGATCCTGTATTAAGCGCAAAACAATTTGCAACTATAGATATGTTGTCTGAAGGAAGGTTTACCCTAGGAGTTGGAGTTGGTGGAAGAGAAGAAGATTACAATTCTATAGGCGCAAATTGGTCAGATAGACGCTGGGGTAAATTATCTAAGAAAGTCAAAATAATGCAGTCTATTTGGAACAATACCTATGAATTATCTTTGGGCCCCAAAACCTTTTCTGCAAATGGTCCAGAAATTCTTGCTGGTGCAGTTGGCCCTAAAGCAATGGAGATGTCTGTTGATTTTTCTAGTGGTTTAGCAGGATTTTCTTTTAACGCTGACATTCAAGAAATAGAAGATTCTTTTAAGCGAGTGAAAAACGCTCATGAGGCTAAAGGTAAAACACCAAGACTTATTACGAGCTTTTGGTTTGGGCTGGGTGACAAGGCGCGTGAAGATATTGAAATTCATTTACAAAGGTATTTAGCTTGGATGGGACCAGATTTAGCAAAAGATCTATCACGCTCAGCTGGATTAGCAGGTAATGAAAGAGATCTTAAGGTTTTTTTAGAGGAAATTAAGGCATTAGGAGCAAGTGATGTGATATTAGTCCCTACTTCTAAAGATATCAATCAGTTAAAATTAGCTGAGGAAATAGTCTCATCTTTCCAATAAAAAATATATCTTGTAATGAAAATTGACAAAATTTTTCTACTTGATATTCGTTGATTAATTAAGCCACATATATAATAGTAAAAATTAGTATTTAACTTAGGGGGAATTTTTGATTGATAAAGAGTTAATCGCACCTGATCTTCCAGAACAAATAGATCCTAGCTTAAGTGATCTACCATCTGGTTGGTACAAGGTTGCTAATAGTGATCAGATTAATTTAAAGGAAGCAATACAGGTAGAGGATTTTCCTACTCAGATTGTAATTTGGAGAGGGGAGGATTCGATGCTTCGAGCTTTGGATTTATATTGTAAACATATGGGAGCAGCTCTTTCTTGTGGTGAGGTCCACGGGAATAGTATTAGGTGTCCATTTCATTCATGGAGTTGGTCTGGTGAAGGTGCATGTGATGAAATACCATATGCAAAAAAAATACCTTCTAAGGCTGTAACTAGATCTTGGGATATTAAAGAAAGTGAAGGCATTGTATATGTTTGGTATGATAAGGATGCAAGCCCTGCTGACCCAGAGGGTCAAAAGTTTAATTAGTTTTGGAGAAAATAATGAGTGATTTACCAGATAGATTTCCTAGAGGATGGTTTGTATTAGGCCATCAACGTGATTTTATACAAGGTGAGACAAAAACAGTCTATGGCTTTAATAGAAAAATTTATGTTAAAAGGCTTGAAAATGATTCGATAGAGATCGATGTAGGCGAAGATAAACCGTGGCCAACCTTAGAACGCAATCAGATGGTTTTAGTGTGGCATGATGCAGAAAAACAAGAGCCAGATTATTTACCTAATAAAATAGATGCTTGTTATTCTGATGAATGGTCAGATTACGGCATGGCAAGTTTTGTTGTTAAAAATAATTGCAGAGAATTAATTGATAATATGGCTGATAAAGGCCATTTTGGTCCAGTTCATCAGGCTCCGTTTGAAGGCTTTTGGAATGAAGCAAAGGATCATACTTATACTCAAGAAATGACTGCAGATAGCCCAATACTTGGGCGTGATCTTTTCTCGCAAGCTAAATACGAAGGTCCTGCATATATGACAACTTATATGAGTGCTGTTCATGATGGTGCAAAAGTTGAAAGCAGGCTTTTGGTCAGTCATATTCCTTTAACTTTGACATCTTTTGCAATTAATTTTGGTGTAATGGTTAAAAAAGTTCCTGGAATGTCTGAAGAAGAAGAAGAGGCTTTTATTCAAGGCTATATAGATGCAAACAATTTTGCATTTGGTCAAGATGTTGCTATTTGGGAAAATAAAATCTATATTCCTGATCCAATAGTATGTGATGGAGATGGTCCATTGCATAAATTAAGAAAGTGGTACGGACAATTTTTAGTTAATAGAGCTGAAGTGCCCAAAGGTCTAGATATGGAAATGAGAGAATTTTAATATTTAAAAAATATAAAATTCTTTAAGATGGACATCCATTCTTTTACCATACCCTCGCTTGTTAACTCTCAGGCAAAAAACCTTGGAGAGAAACTAGCTCTTGTAAGCGATCAAAATTCTTTTTCATATTCTCAGATTGATAAATTTTCTTCAATCATTGCATCTAATTTAGTTTCATTAGGCTTAACTAAAGGAGACAGGGTTGCTATTTGGGCGCCCAATATGAATGAGTGGGTCTTGGCAGCAATTGGAGTACATAAAGCTGCGGGTGTTTTAGTGCCTATTAACACTAGGATGAAAGGTAAGGAAGCAGCATATATTTTAAATAACTCAAAAACTAAAATGATTTTTAGTGTAAGAGAATTTCTTGATATAGATTATTTTTCTCTTATCAAAGGAGAAGATCTGCCATATCTTAAAACCAAAATTGTACTTGATGATGCATTGGTGCAAGAAGATCAAATTTCCTTTAATTCTTTATTACAAAAGAATAATCAAACTTTGCCAACCATTAGCCCCTCTGATTTAGCTGACATAATTTTTACTTCCGGAACCACAGGAAAACCAAAAGGTGTCATGACAACTCATGAGCAAAATATAAAAGTCTTTGAATATTGGTCTAGGTATGTAGGATTAAACCAAGATGATAGATATTTAGTAGTTAATCCTTTTTTTCATACTTTTGGTTATAAGGCTGGGTGGTTAGCATCTATCATGCGAGGCGCAACAATTTATCCTTATCCAGTATTTGATGCTGATAAAATAATTGAAACAATCGATCAGCATAAGATTTCTATGTTGCCTGGCCCGCCTACTTTATATCAATCCATTTTAACTAGTGCTCAATTAAAGCAATTTGATATTTCATCTCTTAGACTGGGTGTTACTGGAGCCGCATCAATTCCAGTTCAATTAATTCAGGACATGAAAGAAAGACTTGGTTTTGAAGTAATTATTACTGCTTATGGTTTAACTGAAAGTACAGGAGTTGTAACAATGTGTTCTCCTGATGATGACTATGAAACTATTGCGACAACATCAGGTTGTGCCATTGCTGATGTTGAGGTGAAATGTATTAACCAAGATAATGAGGAGGTATCAGCAGGCGAACCTGGTGAGATTTTAGTGAGAGGCTATAACATCACACAAGGATATTTTAATAATCCTGAAGCGACTAAGGAAGCTATTGATAGCGAAGGTTGGTTGCATACTGGCGATATAGGAATTCTTGATCAGAATGGATACATTAAAATTACTGATAGAAGCAAAGACATGTTTATCGTTGGAGGATTTAATGCATATCCTGCTGAAATAGAAAATATTCTTTGTGATCATCCGGCAATCTCACAAGTAGCAGTAATAGGTATTGAAGATGAAA
>MDSZ01075547.1_pt1 | contig 25180 bp, 28 predicted proteins | sample 811201 | NCBI WGS metagenome assembly MDSZ01 (sample SAMN05326647, study PRJNA326480) | marine metagenome | isolation source: seawater | place: Indian Ocean: North | collected 2010
CAATAAACTTTAATCAATTGAAAATATCATCAAATAGAATAGACTTTTCTAAACTAAAAAACATAGTAGAATATCCTGATTTTCTTGACGTACAACTCCAGTCTTATAAGGACTTTTTTCAACTTGAAACTCCACCAGAGAAGAGAGATAATGAAGGTCTTTTTAAAGTCTTTAAAGAAAATTTTCCGATATCAGATTCAAGAGACAATTTTATTTTGGAATTTATAGACTATACTGTGGACCCTCCAAAGTATTCAGTTGGAGAATGTATAGATAGAGGTCTAACATACTCTTTACCTTTAAAAGCTAAATTACGATTAATATGTAATGATGAAGACAATGATGATTTTGAAACTATTGAACAAGAAGTATTTTTAGGTAACATTCCATATATGACAAATAAAGGATCATTTGTGATAAATGGTGCTGAAAGAGTAATTGTATCTCAGCTCCATAGATCTCCAGGTGTATTCTTTGCTCAGAGCAAACACACAAACGGTACTCCTCTTTATTCTGCCAGAATCATACCTTTTAGAGGATCATGGATTGAATTTGCTACTGATGTAAATAATGTTATGTATGCTTACATTGATAGAAAAAAGAAATTTCCTATTACAACTCTTCTAAGAGCAATAGGATACGGATCCGATAAAAATATATTAGATATTTTCCAACTTTCAGAAGAGGTTGAAGCAACCAAAGCAAAACTAAAAAAGGCTTTAGGTAAAAAATTAGCTGCAAGAGTTTTAAAAACTTGGGTCGAGGACTTTGTTGATGAAGATACAGGAGAAGTAATATCAATCGATAGAAATGAGTTAATTCTAGATAGAGATCATATTTTAGTTGAAGAAGATATTGAAACAATTATCTCTTCGGAAGCTCCTTTTGTTACTGTACATAGAGAAGATATTAATATTGGTGAATTCACTATTATTTATAATACTTTAAAGAAAGATGTCTCAAATTCTGAGAAAGAGGCATTAGAAGAAATTTATAGACAGTTGAGAAATACAGAAGCTCCTGATGAGCAGACTGCAAGAGATATTATTCAGAATTTATTTTTTAGTGATAAAAGATATGACTTAGGTGAAGTTGGAAGATACAGAATTAATAAAAAATTAAATATTAATACAGACTATAATGTTAGAGTCTTAACAAATGAAGATATTATTTTAATCGTTAAGTATTTAATTACATTAATTAATGCTAAGACTGTTGTTGATGATATAGATCATTTAAGTAATAGAAGGGTAAGAACTGTCGGTGAACAACTTTATTCTCAATTTGGTGTTGGTTTAGCCAGAATGGCTAGAACTATAAGAGAAAGAATGAATGTAAGAGATAATGAAGATTTTAAACCAGTAGACTTAATTAATGCAAGAACATTAACTTCTGTTATAAATTCATTCTTTGGTACAAATCAGCTTTCTCAATTTATGGATCAAACCAATCCATTAGCTGAAATAACTCATAAAAGAAGAATGTCGGCTTTAGGTCCTGGGGGTCTTTCTAGAGAAAGAGCCGGGTTTGAAGTTAGGGATGTTCATTATACTCATTATGGAAGACTTTGTACTATTGAAACTCCAGAAGGTCCAAATATTGGACTTATTTCATCTTTGTGTGTTCATGCAAAGGTAAATAATATGGGATTCATCGAGACACCATATCGACAAGTGAATGATGGTAAAGTAGATTTATCAGGAAAGATTAGTTATTTGACTGCTGAAGATGAAGATAATTCATATATAGCTCAAGCTAATGTTCCATTAAAATCAAGTGGTCAATTTGTTGAAAGTACTGTTAAGGCTAGATACGAGGGTGACTTTCCTCTGGCCAAGAATAAAGAATTAAAATATATGGATGTTGCACCTAATCAAATAGTATCAGTTGCAGCATCATTAATTCCATTTCTTGAACACGATGATGCAAATAGAGCATTAATGGGTTCAAATATGATGAGGCAAGCTGTTCCATTGATGAGACCAGAATCTCCAATTGTTGGTACTGGTATGGAATATCGAGTTGCCAAAGACTCAAGATCAACTATTGTTGCAGAAGGTAAAGGAACTGTTATTTATGTTGATTCTACAAAGATTGAAATTAAGTACGATTTAGATGCTAATGAAAAAATAGTTTCTTTCGATGAGGACTCTAAAACATATGACCTTATTAAATTTAGAAGAACTAATCAGGATACATGTATAAATTTAAGACCAACTGTTACATCTGGAGATAAAGTAAAAAAAGGACAAGTTATATGTGAAGGTTTTGCAACTCAAAATGGAGAGCTTGCATTAGGAAGAAACTTAAAAGTTGCATTCATGCCATGGAAAGGATATAATTTTGAGGATGCTATCGTTATTTCTGAAAAAGTAGTTAAAGAAGATGTTTTTACATCTTTGCATATTGAAGAGTTTAAATTAGAAGTAAGAGATACAAAAAGAGGAGAAGAAGAATTTACTAATGAAATACCTAATGTTAGTGATGAAGCAATTAAAGATTTAGATGAAAATGGATTAATAAGAATTGGGGCTAAAGTTAAAGAAGGTGATATATTAATAGGTAAAATTACTCCAAAAGGTGAAAGTGATCCAACACCGGAAGAAAGGTTATTGAGAGCTATTTTTGGTGATAAGGCAGGTGATGTAAAAGACGCATCTCTAAAAGCACCTCCATCACTTAATGGTGTTGTAGTTGACACTAAATTATTTACTAGACAGAAGAAAGATAAAGATTCTAAAAAATTAGCTAAACAGCAGATAGAATTGCTTAAGGCAGATTATAGTAAATCATTAGTTGAACTTAAAGGTAGGTTAATTGATAAGTTTAATAAACTTCTTAATAATAAAAAATGTAAAGGAGTAAGTCATAAGTATGGCGATGAACTTATTAAAGAAGGTGTGAAATTTTCAAAAAAACTTATTGAAGATAAGCTATTTCCAAAGAAAAACATTTATTATGATATGAATAGCTTAAATGTCCCTGAGGAGTCAAGCTTAATTCAAGATGTTGTTTTAGAGGATTGGACCGAAGATAAGAAAATTAATAATTCAATTTCAAGAGCTGTAAAGAATTATGTAATTAAGAGAAATGATCTTGCTTCTAACTTCAAAAAAGAAAAATTTTCTTTAGAGGTTGGAGATGAACTCGCACCGGGAATAGTACAAATGGCAAAAGTTTATGTTGCTAAGAAAAGAAAACTTAAAGTTGGAGATAAAATGGCTGGAAGACATGGAAACAAAGGTGTAGTGGCAAGAATTGTAAAAGAGGAAGATATGCCATTCTTAGAAGATGGTTCTACTGTTGATATTGTTTTGAATCCATTGGGTGTACCTTCAAGGATGAACATTGGACAATTATATGAAACTGCACTTGGTTGGGCTGGATTAAAATTAAATAAAAAATATAGAACTCCTATTTTTGATGGAGCAACGGCTGATGAAGTAAGTAAAGAGCTAGATGAAGCTAAATTACCTTCTTTTGGTAGAACAAATTTATATGATGGTTCAACAGGTATAAAGTTTGATCAGCCTGTAACAGTAGGTGTAATCTACATGCTTAAATTAGGACATTTAGTTGATGACAAAATGCATTCAAGATCGATAGGTCCTTATTCATTAATTACCCAACAACCACTTGGAGGTAAAGCACAATTTGGGGGTCAAAGGTTTGGTGAAATGGAAGTTTGGGCTCTTGAAGCTTTTGGAGCATCTCATGTTCTTCAAGAAATATTAACAATAAAATCGGATGATATTATTGGTAGAGCAAGAGCTTATGAAGCAATTGTAAAAGGTGAAAATATGCAAACTCCAGGAATTCCTGAATCATTTAATGTTTTGATTCATGAATTAAGAGGTTTAGCACTAGAAATAACAATGAAATAAATTTAATATAGAGTATATGATATCTAACAAAATCAATAAATCAAGTGACTTTTCAAAAATTATCGTAAGTCTAGCTTCTCCCGAATCTATTCTTGAGAATTCCTTTGGTGAAGTTACCGCTCCTGAAACTATAAATTACAGAACATTTAAACCTGAAATGGGTGGTTTGTTTTGTGAAAGAACATTTGGTCCTGTTAAAGATTGGGAATGTCATTGTGGGAAGTACAAAAGAATACGATATAAAGGTATAATCTGTGATAGATGTGGTGTAGAAGTGACTGAGAAAAAAGTTAGGAGAGAAAGAATGGGTCATATTGAGCTTGTAGTACCAGTTGCTCACATTTGGTATTTTAGAACACTTCCTAATAAGATTGGGTACATGCTTGGAATACCTGCAAAAAAATTAAATCAAATTGTATATTATGAAAGATATGTTGTTATAAATCCAGGTGTTAAAGAAGAAGATGGTTGTCAGAAAATGGATTTATTAACAGAGGAAGAGTATTTAAATATCGTTGATTCTCTTCCTAAAGATAACTATCTTCTACCTAATGATGATCCAAATAAGTTTATTGCAAAAATGGGAGCTGAAGCAATTAGTGAGCTTTTATCTCAAATTGACTTGGATTCACTTTCAGTAGACCTTAGATATAAAGCTGCAAATGAAACTTCACAGCAAAGGAAAGCAGAAGCTTTAAAAAGATTGAGAGTAATTGAATCATTTAGAGATTCTAGAGAGAATATTGATAATAGACCTGAATGGATGATTGTTAAAATGATCCCTGTAATTCCACCTGAATTAAGACCCTTGGTTCCACTTGATGGTGGTAGATTTGCAACGTCTGATTTAAATGATCTTTACAGAAGAGTAATTATAAGGAATAATAGATTAAAAAGATTACTTGAAATTAGAGCTCCGGAAGTTATATTAAGAAACGAAAAAAGAATGCTTCAAGAAGCTGTTGATTCTTTGTTTGATAACTCAAGAAGAATTAATGCAGTAAGGTCTGACGGAAATAGATCTTTAAAATCACTTACTGACATGTTAAAAGGTAAGCAAGGAAGATTCAGACAGAATTTACTTGGAAAAAGAGTTGATTACTCTGGTAGATCTGTAATTGTAGTTGGTCCTAAATTAAAGATGCATGAGTGTGGGCTTCCTAAAGATATGGCTGCAGAATTATTTAAGCCATTCATTATTAGAAAATTAATAGAAAGAGGAATTGTTAAGACTGTAAAGTCTGCTAAAAAACTTGTTGATAAAAAAGAACCAGTAATTTGGGATATTTTAGAAAATGTTTTAGTTGGACACCCTGTTCTTTTAAATAGAGCTCCTACTTTACATAGACTTGGTATTCAAGCTTTTCAACCCAAATTAATTGAAGGTAAGGCAATTGAATTACATCCACTTTCTTGTACTGCATTTAATGCTGACTTCGACGGTGATCAAATGGCTGTACATGTTCCACTTGGTCATGAGGCAATTGTTGAGGCTTCATTATTAATGTTAGGTTCAAATAACATTTTAAACCCTGCTAATGGAGCTCCGATCACAGTTCCTTCTCAGGATATGGTACTTGGATTATATTATGTATCAAAAGGAAGAAAATCTACTAAAGAACATCCATTAAAAGGAGAAGGGTTAATTTTTTCAAGCCAAAAGGAAGTTGTTATTGCTTTAAATGAAGGAAAACTAGATAAGAATACTTTAATTAAATTAAGAACTAATGTTAGAACATCTGATGGTACTTTAGAAAATAAAGTTATTGATACTGTAGCTGGTAGAGTGTTATTTAATAATTTTATTCCAGAGGAAGTTGGATATATAGATGAACTTCTTACTAAGAAAAAATTACAACAAATTATTTCAATAGTATATAAAGTTTGTGGTATCTCTAGGACAGCTAAATTTCTTGATGATATTAAGGAGTTAGGATTTAAAATGGCTTATGAGGGAGGGTTGTCTATGGGACTTGGTGATATACAAATTCCAGAAGCAAAAGAGACTTTAGTAGACAATGCAAAGAAAGAAGTAAAAGGTGTTTGGGATAACTATTATATGGGATTAATCACAGATAATGAGCGATATAATCAGGTTATCGATATTTGGACTAGAGCAAATACAAGGTTAACTACAACACTGATGAATCAGTTGGAAGATGATGAGCAGGGATTTAACCCTATTTATATGATGATGGATTCGGGAGCTCGAGGTTCGAGAGAGCAAATCAGGCAATTAGGAGGTATGAGAGGGTTGATGGCTAAGCCACAAAAAAATCTTTCTGGATCAGTTGGTGAGATTATTGAAAACCCAATACTTTCTAATTTTAAAGAAGGTCTTGATGTTATCGAGTACTTTATTTCTACTCATGGTGCTAGGAAAGGTCTTGCTGACACAGCATTGAAAACTGCAGATGCAGGATATCTGACTAGAAGATTGGTTGATGTAGCTCAAGATGTTATTATAAATGAAGAAGATTGTGGTACTCTTAGAGGAGTTACTATTAGTGCTCTTAAAGATAACGAAGATATCGTAGAACCATTATCGGAAAGAATTTTAGGTAGAGTAACTGTTCATGATGTTTATGATCCAATAACTAACGATTTAATTATTGAATCTGGTGAGGAGATTGATGAGGAAATTGCTAATAAAATTGATCAAACTAGTATTGAAGAAATTGAAATTAGATCAGTTTTGACCTGTGAAACAACTAGGGGAGCTTGTGCTAAATGTTATGGTAGAAACCTTGCTAACGGTAAGATGGTTAATGTTGGAGAAGCTGTTGGTGTTATTGCTGCTCAGTCAATTGGTGAACCTGGAACTCAATTAACATTAAGAACTTTCCATGTTGGAGGAACTGCTTCTAATATAGCAATTGATGCTAATATTAAAGCTAAGTTTGAAGGTAAAATTATTTTTGATGGAATTAGATCTGTGTCATCAAAAGATAGTGAGGGAAATAAGGTTGAGGTTGTTATGGCTAGAAGTGGTGAGGTAAGAGTTGTAAATAATAAAGGAGCTACACTTATTTCTAATAATGTTCCATATGGTGCTTTCTTACATGTTAAAGATGGCCAGAAAGTTGCGAAAGACGATATAATATGTAATTGGGATCCATATAATGCTGTTATTCTTTCTGAGTTAAAAGGAAAAATTGATTATGAATCGATTGAAGAAGGCATAACTTTCAAGGAGGAATTTGATGAACAAACTGGACACAAGGAAAAAGTAATAATAGAATGTAGGGATAAAACTAAAAATCCAGCAATTATTATAAAATCTAAAGATGGTGATAAGTCCTATAATATTCCTGTTGGAGCTCACCTTTCTGTTGATAAAGGTAGTTCTGTTAATCCAGGTACAATTTTATCTAAAATACCAAGAATGATTGGTCAATCTAGAGATATTACCGGGGGGCTTCCAAGAGTAACTGAATTATTTGAAGCAAGAAATCCATCTAATCCTGCTGTAGTTAGTGAAATTAATGGAGTAGTTACTTATGGTGGAATTAAAAGAGGTAATAGAGAAATATTTATTGAATCGAAAGATGGAACTAAGAAAAAGTATCTAGTTTCATTATCTAAGCATATTTTAGTACAAGATAATGATTATGTTAAAGCTGGGTCTCCTCTTTCTGATGGTGCAATAACTCCAGCTGATATCTTATCAATTAAAGGTCCTACTCAAGTTCAAGACTACTTGGTTAATGAGATTCAAGAAGTTTATAGACTTCAGGGGGTAAAAATTAATGATAAGCATATTGAAGTTATAGTTAGACAGATGATGCAAAAAGTAATAATTGTTGATCCGGGAGACACTAATTTCTTACAAGATGAAAAAATTGATAAGCTTGTATTTAAAAGTACTAATGATGCTATTTTTGAAAAGAAAGTTGTCACTGATGCTGGTGATTCTAATTTTAAGGAAGGTCAAATTATTACTTCGAGAGAACTTAGAGATGAAAATTCAACTTTGAGAAGAAATGATAAAAAGATTGTAGAGGTTAGAAATGCAGATCCTGCTGTTTCTAGACCTTCTCTTCAAGGGATTACAAGAGCATCTTTAGGAACTGAGAGCTTTATTTCTGCTGCTTCATTCCAAGAAACTACAAAAGTTTTAAGTGAGGCATCAATCAGAGGTAAAGTTGATGATTTAAGAGGTTTGAAAGAAAATGTGATTGTAGGTCACTTGATTCCTGCTGGAACTGGCTTAAGAGAGTATAATGAAATGATTGTAGGTTCTGAGAAGGAGTATGATGAATTAATGTTGAAATCTGATGATTTAATAACTGATGATGAAAATATTAGTGAAGATATCCTTGAAGAAAATAAACAAGACAAAAAATGAGTCAAAAACAAAATCAAATAAATATTGAGTTATCTGATGAAATATCAAAAGGTAAGTATGCTAATCTTGCTATGATAGCACATTCTAGTAGTGAGTTTGTTATTGATTTTATTCAACTTATGCCTGGAGTTCCTAAGGCAAAAGTTAATTCAAGGATAATTATCACTCCTGAGCACGCAAAAAAATTTTCAGTTGCTTTGAATGATAATATTTCAAAGTATGAGGAGAAATATGAGAAGATCAAAGACTTTAATGAGTTACCTAAATTTCCTCTTGATATTAATAGTCAAAAATCTAAATGATTTTGATATAATTATAAAGACACGAAAAATTTTGTTTAAAACATATGAATTTCTATTTTTGCGACGCATTTAATAAATATTATGCCAACTATACAACAACTTGTTAGAAAAGGAAGAAAAAAACTAAGATCTAAGTCAAAATCTCCTGCCTTAGATTCTTGTCCACAAAAGAGAGGTGTTTGTACTAGAGTATATACAACAACTCCAAAGAAACCTAATTCTGCTATGAGAAAGGTAGCAAGAGTTAGATTGTCTCATGGTAAAGAAGTAAATGCTTACATACCAGGTGAAGGTCATAATTTACAAGAACATTCAATTGTTTTAATTAGGGGAGGTAGGGTCAAAGATTTACCAGGAGTAAGATATCATGTTATAAGAGGAACTTTAGATACAGGGGGAGTAGATGATAGAACTCAAAGAAGATCTAAGTATGGTGCTAAAAGACCAAAAGCAAAAAAATAGTAAATGAGAAAATCTAAGCCAAAAAAAAGATATTTTTTGCCTGATCCTATTTTCAAGGACACTCTTGTTACTCAATTTGTCAATAATTTAATGCATGATGGTAAAAAAAGCATATCATATTCAATATTTTATGATTCACTTAAGCTTGTAGAGGAAAAGACAAAAGAAAAAGGATTACAGGTATGGAAGAAAGCTTTAAATAATGTTATGCCTTCAGTTGAAGTCAAAAGTAGAAGAGTTGGAGGTGCTAACTTTCAGGTTCCTATTGAAGTTAGGCCAGCAAGAAAAATAACATTAAGCCAGAAATGGTTAATTCAATTTGCTAGAAACAGAAACGAAAAGTCAATGGTTGAAAGACTTGCTAATGAAATTATTGCTGCATCTAAGGGTGAGGGTGGTGCAGTTAAAAAGAAAGACGATACTCATAGAATGGCAGAAGCTAATAAAGCCTTTTCACATTTTAGATTTTAATATTATATAAAATGGCAGCAATCAAAGATTTAAGTTACCTTAGAAATATTGGGATTATGGCACATATTGATGCTGGTAAAACCACTACTACTGAACGAATTTTGTATTATACAGGTCTAAGCCATAAGATTGGTGAAGTTCATGATGGAGCAGCAACTATGGATTGGATGGAGCAAGAACAAGAAAGAGGAATTACAATAACTTCTGCTGCAACAACAACATTTTGGAAATACCCTACTAAGCAAGGTAAAATGGTAGATGATACTAATGATTTCAGGGTTAATATTATTGATACTCCTGGCCACGTAGATTTTACGGTAGAAGTTGAAAGATCTTTAAGAGTTTTAGATGGTGCTGTAGCATTATTTTGTGCAGTATCTGGTGTTGAACCTCAATCAGAGACTGTATGGAGGCAAGCAGATAAATATAAAGTTCCTAGAATTTGCTTTGTTAATAAGATGGATAGAGCAGGTGCAGACTTTTTAAATGTAGTAAATGAAATTAAAGATAAATTAAATGCTAAGCCTGTACCACTTCAAATTCCTATTGGTGCTGAAGAAAATTTTAAAGGAGTTGTTGATCTTATAACTAGGGAAGCAATCGTTTGGAACGAAACGGATATGGGTATGACATATAAAGTTGTTGATATACCTGAAAATTTAGTTGCTACTGTTGATGAATGGAGACAAAATCTTGTTGAAAGTGTAGCAGAGTATGATGATAATCTTTTAGAAAAGTTCTTTGATGACCCAGATTCTATTACTAAGGAAGAGATGATGTCAGCAATTCGTAAAGCTGTTATTGATATGTCTTTTTCTCCAGTTATGTGCGGTTCTGCTTTTAAAAATAAAGGGGTTCAAGCATTATTAGATGCTGTATGTTCATACTTACCATCTCCTTTAGATTTACCACCAGTGAGTGGTACTAATCCTGATAATGATCAGGAAGTTACTAGAAAACCAAGTAACGATGAGCCTTTTTCTGCTCTTGCTTTTAAAATCGCTACCGACCCATTTGTTGGTAGACTATGTTTTTTCAGAGTATATTCAGGAGCATTAGATGCTGGTTCTTATATTTTTAATAATAGAAATGGTAAAAAGGAAAGAATATCTAGACTAATGCAAATGCATTCTAACAAACAAAATCCTATTGATAAAGTGGTAGCTGGTGATATTTGTGCTGGTGTTGGATTTAAAGATATTAAAACGGGAGATACATTATCTGACGAAAAGTCTAAAATTGTATTGGAATCTATGTCTTTTCCTGATCCTGTAATTGGATATGCTATAGAGCCTAAACAGCAAGCTGATGTTGATAAATTAGGTATGGCGGTTAGTAAGTTAATTGAAGAGGATCCAACATTAAGAGTTAATACTGATGAGGAAACTGGTCAAACTGTACTTAGAGGTATGGGTGAGCTTCATCTGGAAATTATTATTGATAGACTCAAGAGAGAATTTAAAGTAGAAATTAATCAAGGTGCCCCACAGGTTGCTTACAAAGAATCTATTCAATCATCAACTAATCATCAGGAAGTTTATAAAAAACAATCTGGTGGTAGAGGTAAGTTTGCTGATATTGTTTTTGAAATTGGCCCTAGAGATGAAGATGCAGAAGGTGATGGACTTCAATTTGTAAATCAGATTGTTGGTGGTAAAATACCCCGAGAATTTATTCCTGCAGTAGAAAAAGGCTTTAAAAATGCAATGGAAAATGGTCCTTTAGCTGGTTTTCCTGTTGAATCTATGAAAGTTAGATTATATGATGGTTCTTTTCATGATGTTGATTCTGATTCCTTATCTTTTGAATTGGCAGCAGGAATTGCATTCAAAGAGGCTGCAAAAAAAGCTAACCCAGTCCTCATGGAACCAATTATGTCAGTAGAAGTTACAACACCTGATGAATTTACAGGGGGTGTAACTGGTGACTTAAATAAAAGAAGAGGAATTATGAAAGGAATGGATATGAAAGGTAATTCTCAAATTATTAAGGCAGATGTTCCGCTTTCAGAACTATTTGGATATGTTACTGATTTGAGAACTTTAAGTTCAGGTAGAGCTTCAGCTTCTTTAACCTTTTCTCACTATACTAGTGTCCCTAAAAATATTGCTGAAGGAATTATTTCCAAAACTAATGGAGAATTAAATTAATAAAATGTCACAAAAAATAAGAATCAAGCTAAAATCTTTTGACTATAATCTGGTTGATAAAAGTTCGGATAAGATCGTAAAAGCTGTTAAAACTACTGGGGCTATTGTTAGTGGTCCTATTCCTTTGCCTACTAGAAAAGAAATTTTCACTGTTTTAAGATCTCCTCATGTTAATAAAACATCTAGGGAACAGTTTAAACTTTGTACTTATAAAAGGCTTTTAGATATATATTCTAATAGTAGTCAGACAGTTGATGCTTTAATGAAACTTGAATTACCAAGTGGTGTTGACGTAGAAATAAAAGTTTAATTAATTTCATTTTGAAATGTAGCTTTTGTGCATTTATTTCGTAATGCATATGGCCAAACTAACTAACTTCTTAGTGCTATTTTTAGTGCTAGGTTTCTCTTCATACTCTCAAAATTTCCTATCTACATCTGGAACTTCTATTGTAAATGAAAGTGGTGATACCATAATATTTAGAGGTATGGGTTTAGGTGGTTGGATGGTGCAAGAAGGATATATGATGGCTCCTGGAGGTTTTTCATCTACTCAATACCAAATTAAAGATAGATTAGTCGAGTTGATTGGTGCTGAAGAAACTGAAATATTCTATGATAATTGGCTATCCAATCATGTTAGAAAAATTGATATAGATTCAATGAAACAATGGGGTTTTAATTTGGTTAGAGCTCCAATTCATTATAATTTATTTACTGAACCAATTGAAAGTGAACTTCCATTTGATTATACAGAAAAAGAGAAAGGGTTTCTACTTCTAGATAGTCTTTTAAAATGGTGTAAACAGAATGAAATCTATTTAATGATTGATTTGCACGCTGCACCAGGTGGCCAGGGATATAATGCAGATATTTCTGATTATGATCCCTCTAAGCCTTCTTTATGGGAAAGTGGAGCTAATCAAAATAAAACAGTTGAGTTATGGAGAAGAATTGCTAGTAGGTATAAAAATGAAGAATGGATAGCCGGTTATGATTTGATTAATGAACCGAATTGGGATATTCCTGGAGGCGTACTATTAAGAGAATTATATGAAAGAATAACTGATGCTATAAGGTCAGAGGGAGATAATCATTTATTATTTATTGAAGGTAACTGGTTTGCTAATGATTTTACTGGTTTAACTCCTCCTTGGGATGATAATTTTGTTTATAGTCCTCATAAATATTGGAGTCCAGTAGATCAAGGATATTTAGATTGGATGTTACCATTAAGAGATTCTCTAAATGTACCACTTTTTGTTGGTGAGACTGGTGAGAATTCTAATTTTTGGTATAGAGATGCAGTAAAAGTTTTTGAAGAAAATGGAATAGGTTGGGCTTGGTGGCCTCTTAAAAGAATTGGTGCTATTCAGCCTCCTTTATCTATAAATTATAATGATAAGTATAAGAAAATAGTAGACTACTGGAATGGGGGCAATGAAATTCCTACTAAAGAAGATGCGATTGAAGGCTTAAGACAACTTACTGAAGATATAAAATTAGAAAACTCTGTGTACCATAAAGATGTTATTGATGCACTATTTAGACAACCTTTTTCAAATGAAACAATACCTTATACCGACAATAATATTCCAGGAAAAATTTTTGCTACAGATTTTGATTTAGGAATAATGGGGAAAGCTTATTATGACGCTGGAGCAGAAGCTAATTATGGCGGAGAGTTTTCAGCATGGAATAATGGATGGGGCTATAGAAATGATAATGTTGATATTCAGGAAAATGATGATCCACTTTCTAATGGGTTTAATGTTGGATGGATTGAAAGAGATGAGTGGATGAAATATTCTTTTTCTTTAGACCAAGAAGGATTATATAATGTAAAAATTAGAATAGCTACAGAAGATGATGATGGGAGATTTTATTTTAAAATAAATGATAATCAGGTATCTGAAATTGTAGATGTTCCTTCTACAGGAGCTTGGGATACTTGGCAATATGTTTATATAGATTCTCTTGTTTTAAACAGTACTGATAAAAGTTTTGTTTTTCAAGTAGATAGAGGAACATTTAACATAGGTTTTTTTGAATTTGAGAGGATTGGAGATATATCTCTTGCTGAAACTATATATATGAATTCATATACTTTAAATGAAAATACAATTTTAATAAACACCAATAAAGATCTTGATAGCTTATCTGATATAATTTTATCTGACTTTGAATTAAGAATTAATGATAATAAAATTGATATTCAAAATATTTTATTTCCAATTTATCCTAGGTCTATTATCCTAGAGATAGACCAAAAAATTCAACCTACAGACTCAATTCTAATTTCTTATAATGGTAATTCATTAAAATCTACTGATAATGAACAATTATCTGTTTTTTCTGATAAATTAGTAAATAACACAATTTCATTTGTGCATGAAATCCCTGGTAAAATAGAGGCTGAACATTATTTCTTTCAAAAAGGAATGGAATTAGAAAATACGTCTGACGAAGGCGGAGGTCTTAATATTGGTAGTCTAGATAATGGTGATTATGCAGATTACTACGTCGATATACAAACAACGGGGACTTATAATGTTACTTATAGAGCAGCTGCAGATCCAGGATATGCTCCACTTGGTGGTCAAGTTGAATTAAGTATATACGATTCTATCTCGAATTCATTTACCTTCCTACAAAATGTGATTCTTTCACCTACTACAGGTTGGCAAGATTGGGAAAATACTAGTAAGGCTGTAAATCTCGATTCAGGAAAATATCAAATAAGATTAAAAATTTTAGGTGGTCCCTTTAATTTAAACTGGTTCTCATTTGATGATTCTGTCTCGGTAGGTATTCCTATCCCAGGATATGTTCAAGCTGAAGATTTTGTTTATCAAGACGGAATTTCTCTAGAAATGACTGAAGATGAGGGAGGTGGTCAAAATATAGGATATTTAGATTCAGCTGATTATGTAGATTACATCATAAACGTTACTAAAACTGGGTTATATAATTTGAGTTATAGAGTTGCTTCTGATGGTAGTCAAGATTATGCAAATGGGGGAACAATAAAATTATTATTAATGGAAGACTCAGTTAGTGAAGAATTACATACCGTTTCATTTCCAGCTACTAATGGTTGGCAGGATTGGGTCACTTTCAATAATTTCCCTAAGATTTATCTTGAGTCAGGTGATAAAAATATAAGGTTGTTATTTACAAAAACTCCATTTAATTTGAATTGGATTCTATTTGAGGAATTTGAGGGCAGTATTTTAGGCTTGGAGAAAGATGATTTAAGAATTAAAGTTTATCCAAACCCATCACCAGATAATATTAAAATAGAATCTAATTATTTGCCAAAGGATAAAATAAATTATTTGTTAGTTGATATAAATGGTAAGGTTTTGTATGATAAAAAGGTAAAATATACCTCTAAAATTTATGAAGAAATAAGTCTTTTAAGTTTAAGATCTGGTCTGATCTTTTTGATAATTATTGAGGGGGATAGATTGTTAGAAGTAAAGAAAATATTTGTAAAAAAATAACAGTAAAAATCTTCCAATTTTTTCTTAAAAATAACTTTTCTAATATTTGATGGGATAGCTTAAATTGTTATCTTTGCACACATTTTATGTAAAGAACTTTAATATTTTTATAACAAATGTCAGGTATTATTGGAAAGAAATTAGGTATGACAAGTCTCTTCGATTCTAGAGGAAAAAGCATTGGGTGTACTGTAATTGTTGCAGGTCCATGTTTCGTTACTCAAATTAAGGACAGAGATAAAGATGGATATAGAGCTATTCAATTATCTTATGATGATCTAAATTCAACTAAAGTCACTAAACCCATAGAAGGTCATTTTTCTAAATCTAATGTTACCCCAAAAAAGAAAATTGTTGAATTTAGAAATTTCAGAAAAGATTTTGATGAAAAAGTTAAACTCGGAATGGAAATTAATTTAAAAGATTTATTTAGTGAAAATGAGTTTCTTGATGTCACATCTGTTTCAAAAGGTAAAGGCTTTCAGGGTGTAGTAAAAAGACATAATTTTGCTGGTGTTGGTCAAAATACTCATGGTCAGCATAATAGAAATAGAGCACCAGGGTCAATTGGCGCAGGTTCTACTCCTTCTAGAGTTTTTAAAGGCATGAGAATGGCTGGTAGAACTGGAGGTGATAAAGTTACCGTTCAAAATCTCAAAATTTTAAAAATTGATCAAAAAGATAATTTAATATATGTTGGTGGTTCTGTTCCTGGATCAAAAAATACATACGTAGTTTTATCAAATTAATATTTATGAAAGTTGATATAAATAAAATTTCAGGGAAGTCTAGTGGAAAAAAAATAACACTATCTGATAAAATTTTTTCTATTGAACCAAATGACCATGCTATATATTTAGATGTTAAGAGTTATTTAGCTAATCAAAGACAAGGTAATAGTAAGGTTAAAGGAAGATCAGAAATTATTGGATCTACTAGAAAAATTAAAAAGCAAAAAGGTACAGGTACTGCTAGAGCAGGTAGTATTAAGTCACCTTTGTTTAAAGGTGGAGGTCAAATTTTTGGCCCTCAGCCTAGAGAATACAATAATAAAGTCAATAAAAAGGTTAAAGATTTAGCAAGAAAATCTGCCTTATCTCACAAGGTTAAAGAAAAGTCTCTTTTTATTATTGAAAATTTTGATTTAAAGCAACCAAAGACAAAAGAATTTGTTTCTATTCTTTCGAATTTCTCGATTGAAAATAAAAAATCACTTCTTTTTACATCTGAAGTTTCTAAAAATATTGTTTTGTCTTCAAATAATCTTAAAAATACTAAAGTAAAAAAAATAGATGATATCAATACTTATGATATTATGAATGCTGATAATGTTCTTTTTGATGAAGACTCAGTAAAAAAATTAAATGAAATTTTAAAGTAAAATGGCTATACTAATCAAACCTATATTGACAGAAAAAGCTACATCATCAAATGATAAAGGTAAGTTCTCCTTTATTGTAGATAGGAAAGCTAATAAAGTTCAAGTTAAAAAAGCTGTTGAAAAAACTTATGATGTTAATGTTGTTAGTGTAAATACCATCAACGTTTTGGGTAAATCTGTTTCAAAATTTACTAAAACAGGTATTGTGAATGGAAGGAAGCCATCTTACAAAAAAGCTATTGTTCAATTAAAAGAAGGAGAGTTTATTGATTTTTACTCTCAGATTTAAATAAATTAAAATGACAAAAAAAATTAAACCAGTAACTCCAGGGCTTAGATTTAGAATAGCTCCTTCTTTTGATGAGATTACCACATCAAATCCAGAAAAATCACTATTAGCAAAATTAAAAAAATCTGGTGGTAGAAATAGTGGTGGTAAAATGACAGTTAGAAATATTGGTGGAGGTCATAAAAGAAAAATAAGAATAATTGATTTTAAAAGATTAAGAGATGATATAGAAGCTACTGTAAAATCAATTGAATATGACCCTAATAGGTCAGCTAATATTGCATTAATATATTATGTTGATGGAGTTAAAAATTACATCATTGCCCCAAATGGTTTAAAAGTTGGACAAAAAGTTATCTCAGGACCATCTTCACCTATTGAAATAGGGAACTGTTTACCTCTAGAAAATATTCCATTAGGTACTATTATTCATAACGTTGAATTATTTCCTAAAAAAGGAGCATCTCTAGCAAGAAGTGCTGGTTCTTTTGTTCAGCTTGTTGCAAAGGAAGGTAAATACGCTACTTTAAAACTTCCATCCGGAGAAATGAGACTAGTTCTTCTCACATGTAGATCAACTATAGGCTCTGTTTCTAATGGAAACCATATGAATACGAGACTCGGTAAAGCAGGTAGAAATAGATGGTTAGGTAGAAGACCTAGAGTAAGAGCAGTTGCTATGAACCCAGTTGATCATCCGATGGGAGGTGGTGAAGGAAAAGCTTCTGGTGGACACCCTAGATCCAGAAATGGACTTTATAGTAAGGGACTGAAAACTAGAAAGAAAAATAAATATTCTGATAAATTAATTATTAAAAAAAGAAAATAAGAAATGACTAGATCACTAAAAAAAGGACCTTATATTGATTTTAGACTTAGGAAAAAAGTTGACAATGCTAACGAAAATGGAAACAAAAGTGTTATTAAAACTTGGTCTAGAAGATCTATGATATCTCCTGATTTTGTTGGATTAACGTTTGCAGTTCATAATGGGAATAAATTTATTCCTGTATTTGTAACTGAAAATATGGTAGGTCATAAACTTGGTGAATTTTCACCAACTAGAAACTTTAGGGGTCACGTAAATAAAAAGAATAAATTATAATGGAAGCAATAGCAAAACTAAATAACGTTCCTACCTCACCTCGAAAAATGAGATTAATTGCTGATTTAATAAGAGGCATGAGTGTTGATTTAGCTTTAAATACATTAAAGTTTGATGCTAAAGTTGGATCTAAAAGAATGGAAAAGCTTCTTCTTTCTGCTATTTCTAATTGGCAGGAAAAAAATAAAGAACAGAAAATTGAAGATGTAAATCTTTTCATTAAAGAAATTTTTGTGAATGGTGGTAAAATGATTAAAAGACTGAGGCCTGCTCCACAAGGTAGAGCTCACAGGATTAGAAAAAGATCTAATCATATTACTATTGTTTTAGATAGTTTGAATAAAAAAAATATAAAAGATGGGTCAAAAAATTAATCCTATTGGTCTTAGATTAGGTATTATTAAAGGTTGGGAGTCCAGCTGGTATGGTGGTAAGAATTTCTCTGATAAAATCTTTGAAGATCATAAAATAAGAAATTATATAAAATTAAGAATTCCAAGGGGTGGTATTTCTAAAGTTGTTATTGAAAGGACTATGAAGCTTCTTGAGATTACTATTCATACTGCAAGACCCGGCATCATTATTGGTAAAGGGGGTGCTGAAGTTGATAAGCTTAAAAATGAATTAAAGAAAATTACTGGAAAAGACATACAAATTAATATTTATGAAATAAAAAGACCTGAAATAGATGCTAAGTTAATTGGTGATTCAATTGCTCAACAGTTAAGAGCTAGAATATCTCATAGAAGAGCAATGAAACAAGCAATTGCTTCAGCAATGAGGGTTGGTGCAAAAGGAATTAAGGTTAAAGTTTCTGGAAGAATTGGTGGAGCAGAAATGGCTAGATCTGAACAGTATAAAGAAGGAAGAACACCATTACATACTATTAGAGCTGATATTGACTATGCAATATGCGAATCTCATACGATATACGGAAAGATAGGAGTCAAAGTATGGGTATATAAAGGTGAGGTTGTTGGAAAAAGAAGTCTATCACTTAATGTGGGAAGTAAAAATACATTTAAAGCTTAAAAAAAATGTTACAGCCAAAAAGAACAAAATTTAGAAAAAAACAAAAAGGACGAGTAAAAGGTATAGCTCAAAGGGGACATACAATTAGCTTTGGTTCATTTGGTATTAAATCCCTTGAAGCTGGTTGGATAACTTCTAGACAGATTGAGGCAGCAAGGATTGCAGTAACTAGAAAGATGAAACGTGAAGGTCAAGTATGGATTAGAATATTTCCTGATAAACCAGTTACTAAAAAACCTGCTGAAGTAAGAATGGGTAAGGGTAAAGGAGCTCCTGAGTACTGGGTAGCTGTTGTAAAACCAGGAACAATAATGTTTGAAGCAGGTGGTGTTACTACTGAGCTAGCCAAGGAAGCATTAAGGCTTGCTGCACAAAAATTACCTGTAAGAACAAAATTTGTAACAAGAAGAGATTACGTAGAATAAAAATGAAGAATTCAGAATTAAGAGCACTATCTATTGAAGAACTTGAAAAGAAGTTAGTAGTTGAGAAAGAAAATCTTGAAAAACTAATTTTTTCTCATGCTGCAACTCCTATTGAAAATCCAATGAAAATAAAGGTTGCAAGAAGATTTGTTGCAAAAATAAAAACTGAAATAAATAATAAAGCAAATAAAGCTTGATAACTATGGAAAGAAACTTAAGAAAACAAAGAGAAGGTATTGTAACTAGTAATAAAATGGATAAGACAATAACAGTTGAAGTCCAAAGAAGAGTTAAGCACCCTATCTATGGTAAGTTTGTTAAAAAGACTTCTAAATTAACAGCACATGATGAAAAAAATCAATGTGATATAGGCGATTTAGTTAGAGTTATGGAAACTAGACCAATAAGTAAAAATAAGAGATGGAGATTAACTAAAATAGTTGAAAAAGTAAAATAAAAATGATACAACAAGAAAGTAGATTAAATGTTGCTGATAATAGTGGAGCCAAAGAGGTACTATGTATTAGAGTCTTAGGTGGTACTAAAAGAAGGTATGCTTCTGTTGGAGATAAGATAGTAGTTACTGTAAAACATGCTATCCCCTCTAGTTCTGTCAAAAAAGGTGCTGTATCTAGGGCTGTGGTTGTTAGAACTAAAAAAGAAGTAAGAAGAAGAGATGGCTCATATGTAAGATTTGAAGATAATGCTGCAATCTTATTAAATGAAAATGATGAATTAAAAGGTACAAGGGTTTTTGGGCCTGTTGCTAGAGAGTTAAGAGAGAAAAATTTTATGAAAATTGTTTCATTAGCCCCTGAAGTACTATAAATATATTGAGATGAAAATACATATTAAAAAAGGAGATACTGTTTTTGTTTTATCTGGTAATGATAAAGGGAAGTCAGCAAAAGTTCTTACTGTTTTTCCTTCTAAGTATAAAGCAATTGTTGAAGGTCTTAATTTAGTAACTAAACATATTAAGCCATCTGCGGATAATCCTAAAGGTGGAATCGAGAAGCAAGAATCTCCAATTCATATAAGTAATTTAATGTTAGTTGATCCTTCTGATGGTAAACCAACTAAAATATATAGAAAAAGAAATAAGGAAGGTAAAATTGAAAGATTATCTAAAAAAACTAATAAAGTAATATAATAATGGCATTATCAAGGTTGAAAAAAATGTATGTTGAAGAAATTGTTCCAAATTTAATGAACAAGCTTCAATTCAAGTCTATTATGCAGGTTCCTAAAATAAAAAAAATATCTATTAATCAGGGATTGGGTGCTGCTGTTAACGATAAAAAATTGGTTAAGTCTGGGGTGGATGAGTTAACACTTATTACTGGACAGAAAGCAGTAGCTACTAAAGCAAAAAAATCTATATCTAATTTTAAATTAAGAGAGGATATGCCGATAGGAGCTAAAGTGACGCTAAGAGGTGAGATAATGTATGAATTCTTAGATAGATTGATTTCAGTTGCTCTTCCAAGAGTTAGAGACTTTAGAGGACTAAATAATAAAGGGTTTGATGGAAATGGTAATTATACTTTAGGAATTAAAGAGCAGATTATATTTCCTGAAATAAGTATTGATAAAATCAATAAAATAAATGGTATGAATATAACAATAGTTATAGAATCAAATACTGATAAAGAAAGTTACGAGTTATTAAAGGCATTTGGAATGCCTTTTATCTCAAAAAATTAAATTTAAATTATGGCAAAAAATGCAGTAAAAGTAAGAGATCTAAAAAGAAGGAAGTTAGTCGAAAGATATGCAGCTAAGAGAAAGGAGTTAAAGGCTAAAGGTGATTGGGAAGGATTAGACAAACTACCTAGAAACTCTTCACCAGTAAGATTACACAATAGATGTAATTTATCGGGAAGACCTAAAGGGTATATGAGAAAATTTGGTATATCCAGACTTGAATTCAGAAAAATGGCTTCTGAAGGAAAAATTCCTGGTATAACTAAAGCTAGTTGGTAACTTTTACTATTAATGTTTAAATTTGCAAGCTTTTTAAAAAAAAAATATGAATACTGATACTATAGCAGACTTTTTAACTAGGATTAGAAATGCAATTCAAGCCAATCATAGGATTGTTGAAATTCCTGCATCAAATCTTAAAAAAGAAATAACAAAAGTTCTTCATGATAAAGGTTTTATAACTAATTATAAGTTTGAGAATGATGGACCTCAAGGAACTATAAAAATAGCACTTAAATATAACCCAAGAACAAATTTATCAGCTATTGAAAAGATTGTTAGGGTAAGTAAACCAGGTTTAAGAAAATATGTGAATTTTGATAATTTACCAAGAGTTATAAATGGCCTAGGTATAGCTATATTATCTACTTCTAAAGGTGTAATAACTGATAAAGAAGCAAGAAAAATGAAAATAGGAGGTGAAGTTTTATGTTATGTTTATTAAATAATTATTATGTCTAGAGTAGGTTTAAATCCAATTTCAATTCCAGAAGGCGTTTCAGTTACTATCAATGGATCTGTTATAAATGTTAAGGGTCCTAAAGGTGAACTGAATCAAAAATTTGATCCTGATTTTAAGATTAAAATTGATAAAAATATCTTATCTATTGCTAGGCCATCTGAGCAGAAAAGACATAAAGCCCTTCATGGATTGTATAGAGCACTTATTTTTAATTGTATTCACGGAGTTTTTGAGGGATATGAGTTAAATCTAGAGTTAGTTGGTGTTGGTTATAAAGCATCCAATCAAGGAAATTTATTAAATCTCTCACTTGGTTATTCTCATAATATATATTTTCAAGTTCCAGAAGAAATTAAGGTAAGTACTGAAACTGCAAAAGGAAAGGCTCCTATAATTAAATTAAATGGTATTGATAAGCAATTAATTGGACAAATAGCTGCTAAACTTAAGTCTTTAAGACCAGTAGAACCATATAAAGGGAAAGGAGTAAAGTTTGTTGGAGAATACGTAAGAAGAAAAGTTGGTAAAACAGCTGCAGCAGCATAAATTTTGACTTATGAGTATAAATAAAGATAAAAGAAGACTAAAAATTAGAAAAAATATCAGATCAAAAATATCTGGCACTAAGGAAAGACCTAGAGTATCTATATTCAAAAGTAATAAAGCAGTATATGCTCAAATTATTGATGATATGAGTGGTAATACAATGGTTTCATGTTCTTCGGTTGAAATTAAAAAATTTGGTAAAAATAATATCGAGTCTTCAAAAAAAGTAGGATTAAAACTAGCTGAGAAAGCTAAGAAAAAAGGTATAAAAGAAGTTTTATTTGATAGAAGTGGATATTTATACCATGGTAATATTAAATCTTTTGCTGAAGGGGCAAGAGAAGGAGGATTAATTTTTTAAATATTATGAATAATATAAAAGCCAGTGATTTAGAATTAAAAGAAAAAGTTGTTTCTATTCAAAGAGTTGCTAAAGTAGTAAAAGGTGGTAGAAGATTTAGTTTTTCAGCTATCGTAGTAGTTGGTAATGAAAATGGAGTAGTAGGTTATGGTTTGGGAAAAGCTAATGAAGTAACAAATGCTATTATTAAGGGTACAGATGATGCAAAGAAGAATCTTATAAATGTACCTGTTTTTAAAAATACAATTCCTCATGAAGTAGTTGGTAAGTATGGTGGAGGTTTAGTTTTAATGAAACCGGCATCTCAAGGTACAGGTGTGATTGCTGGAGGATCGATGAGAGCAGTTATGGAAAGTGCAGGAATTAAAGATGTTTTAGCAAAATCCAAAGGATCTTCAAATCCTCATAATGTTGTTAAGGCTACTTTTGATGGGTTAATGAAATTAAGGGACCCTCTAGCAGTTGCAAAGCAAAGAGGAGTAAGTATTAAAAAAGTATTCAATGGCTAAAGAAAAATTAATTAAGGTTCAAATTACTCAAGTAAAGAGTACAATTTCACAAACCTCTAGACAGAAAAAAACTATTTCTGCATTAGGGTTAGGAAAAATTAATAAAACTGTTAAAAAAGAATTAACACCTCAGATTAAGGGGATGATTAATAAGGTTAACCATTTAATTGAAGTTAAAGAAACAAAATAATGAAATTACATACTTTAAAACCAGCTAAAGGATCTGTTAAATCAGGTAAAAGAATTGCAAGAGGGCAAGGATCGGGAAGAGGAGGAACATCTACTAGAGGACATAAAGGTGCTCAGTCGAGGTCTGGATATTCAAGAAAAGCTGGATTTGAGGGGGGACAGATGCCACTACAAAGAAGAGTTCCTAAGTTTGGATTTCGTTCTCCAAATAGAATTGAAACTAAGCCAATTAATCTTGATACTATACAACAACTGTGTGATTCATTAAAAGTAAAAGAAATAAATCTAGAATTTTTAATTAAGAATGGTTATGCTAAAAAAAATGACTTAGTTAAAGTTTTAGGAAGAGGTAAGTTAAAAACTAAAATTAATGTTTCAGCTCATTATTTTTCAGTATCTGCTATAAAAGCAATTGAAAAAGCTGGAGGGAAAATTAAGAAATTAATTAATGAATAAACTATTTGAAACAATAAAAAATATCTTCTCTATAGAAGAGCTTAGAGATAGAATTATCAATACCATTGGTTTTTTGGTAATTTTCAGATTGGGTTCTTTTGTTGTTTTACCAGGCATTGATCCATCCAAACTTCAACAAAGTGCTGGTGGTATATTTGGATTATTAGATACATTTTTAGGTGGTGCTTTTAGTAATGCATCAATTTTTGCTCTTGGAATAATGCCATATATTTCTGCATCAATTGTTGTGCAATTATTAGGTGTAGCTATGCCTTATTTTCAAAAATTACAAAAAGAGGGTGATAGTGGGAGAAAGAAAATGACTCAAATAACAAGATATTTAACAATCGTAATTTGTATGTTCCAAAGTACAGCTTACATTTCTGGAACAATCCCACCTGAGGCTATACTTGTTGAAAATAAGTTTTTATTTACTTTATCAAGCCTAGTAATTCTTACTTCTGGAACAATTTTTTGTATGTGGTTAGGTGAAAAAATTACTGATAAAGGAATTGGAAATGGTATATCAATGTTAATTATGATAGGTATTATTTCTCGATTTCCAGGAAGTATTGTTGCTGAAGCATTATCTAGAGGAATGAATCAGGCTTTGTTCTTTTTGATTGAGATTGGTTTTTTATTTTTAGTTGTAATGTTTACTGTCATGTTAGTACAAGCTATAAGAAGAATTCCAGTACAGTATGCAAAACAAGTTGTTGGAAGTAGTCTGTATGGTGGAAAAAGACAATACCTTCCTTTGAAAGTTAATTCTTCAGGGGTTATGCCTATTATTTTTGCTCAAGCTTTGATGTTTTTACCTGCTATAATAGGTCTTCAGTTTGCAGAAAATTCAGATTTTTTTCAATATATTGCAACCTCTTTTTCAAACATGCAGTCTTGGTTGTATAATGTTACCTTTGCAGTATTGATAATTGCATTTACCTTTTTTTATACTGCAATTACAGTTAACCCAAACAAGATGGCTGATGATATGAAAAGAAATAACGGATTTATTCCGGGAATCAAACCTGGTCCTGAAACATCAGATTTTATATCTAATGTAATGGATAGAATTACTCTTCCAGGTTCGATTTTATTAGCTGTGGTAGCTATTTTACCTGCCTTTGCTATGATGTTTGGTATAAACCAGAGCTTTGCTCAATTCTATGGTGGAACATCATTATTAATTATGGTAGGTGTAATATTAGATACACTTCAGCAAATTGAAAGTTATTTACTGATGAGACATTATGATGGCATGATGAAATCAGGTAAAATAAAAGGTAGAAGCGTTTAATTATGGCAAAACAGAAAG
>MDSZ01232849.1_pt1 | contig 25177 bp, 22 predicted proteins | sample 811201 | NCBI WGS metagenome assembly MDSZ01 (sample SAMN05326647, study PRJNA326480) | marine metagenome | isolation source: seawater | place: Indian Ocean: North | collected 2010
TATTGCGCATATTAGAAATGCGGCCGTAATTTTACGGTGACACGATTATAAATGGAGGGTTTTTAACATGGGAAGTAAAAGAGTAGGAATGGCTAGAATTAAATCTCTAATCAACGAAAACAACAATAAATTACAGGTGAGAATGGGTGTGGTGGAATCAATTGAAGTCGCTACAAAAACACTCACCAAGGCTGATAGTGGTAAAACACTTGTTCTTAATAGAGCCGGCGGTATCGTTCTGACACTGCCAGCGCCAGAGGTGGGAATGGCATTCAAAATTGTCGTAGGTACCACATTCACAGGCGCCGGTCAGATTCAGACGAACTCTACTGATGTTCTGTACCAAGGTGGATTACAGCTTGTCGATCCGGCTACTGCTGGTGACACGAACTTCTTCGCCGCTGATGTTTCGAATGACGACACAATCGACCTAGGTAAGATTGAACAAGGCTGGCTTCAAGGTGGAGTAATCAATTTGGTTGCTGTCTCATCTACAAGGTGGCATGTCGACGGTCGACTTCTTGGCGATGCTACACTAGAAACACCTTTTGAATAAGTTCATATAGATTATAAGTTTCTAAACTTTCCCCCCTTCCCTTTCGGGTTGGGGGGTTTTTTCAATAAAGCTTACTATTTATAAAAGAACCTATTTTACAAGGAGAGTATCATGGGCAAGAAAAGAAGAGCATTAGCAGCCCCTCAAAAGTTTAAGGCGAAATATCGCATTCTTAGAGGTACAAATTCTGAGACGACTACGAGCACTACAGAAAACTCGGTGGTTGCCGCACAACTAGCAGAAGCACAAAAAGCAAAGACTGTAGAACCACCAACACAGGAAGTTGTTGTCGAAACGACTCCCGTAGAGACAACAGAGGCGCCAACCCTTGAAGCTCCTACGGCAACTGAAACTACGACAAAGAAAACAACGACTAGAGCGAAAGCTAAAAAGACAACAGCGCGTACAAATAGAACAACTACTGCTAAGTCCACAGCCACTCGATCTCGACGCACAGCCACAAAGCTTACTGATTCTACTGAAGCTGAGTAAAACAAGCCGGTTTCCCGATTCCGCGACTACTTATGCTTAGGAGGATCTATGCATGGCTTTACCCACTTTAACACCGTCGAGCAAGACTAGCGCTTCAAAGCTCCCTGCGACGGGCACTTTGGGAGATGTTGCGGCGTCATTACCGTTCGGCATTTACTCAGCAGAATCTGATTTTATTTCAGGCGCAGTCGATCAGGTGGCTTACACTTATAGAAAGCTTGGTGGAGATATTTTAGACATCGAGCTTAAAGCAGCTAGTGTGTATGCAAACTATGAAGAGGCTGTCCTAGAATACTCGTACATCATTAATACACATCAGGCCAAAAACGTCCTATCTGATATTCTTGGTGCGACTACTGGAACGTTTGACCACGACGGTAACTTAAAAACTGGCCCAACAGGTGCAAATCTTAAATTTCCAAGATTTGAATACGCCTACTCGAAGCGTATGGCTGACGCTGCCTCTACAGAGGCTAATGTCGGCGGAGTTTTGACTGAATATTCTTCTAGTTTCAACATCACAGATGGCGTACAAGATTACGATCTGCAAACAATCCTATCTGAATCAGCAGAAGACGCTAGTTCTGCATTCAACGGTCTAATCAACGATAAGAAAGTTCAGATTCGCAAAATCTATTACACTTCACCACGCGCAATGTGGAGGTTTTATGGATATTATGGGGGAGTTAGTGTTGTAGGAAATATGAACACTTACGGTCAGTTCGCAGATGACTCCACATTTGAAGTCATCCCGACTTGGCAAAACAAGATGCAGGCAGTCCAATATGAAGACTCGATCTACACTAGGACGTCCCACTATTCGTATGAGATTATTAACAATAAGCTAAGATTGTTCCCAGTTCCGACTAACGACTTCGCACCAAATAAGATGTGGGTCTCTTTTACTGTACAGAAGGATCCTTTCGAAGAGTATTCAGATAGAAAAGCCGGCATCGAGGGTGTGAATAATATGAACACTGCTCCCTTTGATAACATTCCATATGCGAATATCAATGCGATTGGTAAACAGTGGATCAGAAGGTTTGCACTAGCACTTTCAAAAGAGACACTTTCTCAAGTTCGTGGAAAGTTTCAAACAGTTCCAATCCCCGGAGAGTCAGTGACACTAAATGCATCAGCACTAGCTGCAGAAGCTGCGAAAGAACAGACAGATTTGAGAACTGAACTAAAAACACTACTGGATCAGATGACCTACTCTGCACTTATGGAGGATGATCGCAAGATCTCCGAAGCTGCTGGAGCAATCAATGCTACTGTTCCAATGAAAATCTTTGTGGGGTAAATAAATGGCAGAAGATGACAACAAATGGACGCAACCATCCGCTCCCCCGCCCCCATTGTTCACGGGTCAGAAAGAGCGCGATCTGGTAAAGCAGGTTAACGATGAGTTGATCGAAAGAGTCATTGGCCAGACCGTTGTTTATTATCCGATAGACATTGAGCACACTAAATTTCACGATTTGTATGGTGAGGCTACGACGAAATCATTTCTGCCCCCCGTTAGAGTCCACGCACTAGTTGAGTTCGATGGCATAATGACAAAGTATACTCCAAGTGTCGGTCTGGACAAGGATTCTAGCATCACAATTCATTTTCACAAAAGAAGACTAACTGAGGATCAAGATCTATATGTTAGAGAAGGCGATTTTGTGCTTTATGGGGATATATACTACGAAATTGTAACACTCGCAGAACCGAAACAACTCTTTGGACAGATCGATCACAGAATTGAAATTTCTGCTAAGTGTATTAGAGCAAGAGAGGGATTGTTCGATGCCAGCTAAATTACTGACACCAAAAGAGCAAAAAAGAAAGATTGAGCTTGACACGAAACTTGAAGAGCCCCGCGAAATTGAGTTCATGATGGCCCCCTCCACTCTTGAAACGGTCGACCGCGCGTTTTTTCAATATGTTGACGAAGATATTGACGCTCATACATCGACAAGCGAAACATTTAAAAAAGTACCGGTGATTTGGCAGACAGCAGAGCGCGCCTTTCAGATCAAGAGCAACAAAGATCTCAGGGACAAAGACGGAAAGCTTAAGTTTCCAGTAATTACAATCGAAAGAACAGGTATTACAAAAAGTAAAGATCAACACGGCAAGTTATTAGCTACCCTAGCACCTCTTGAAACCGCAAAGGGTGGACAGTGGTTAGTGGCCCGCCGAATTAATCAAGAAAAAACTGCACTGTTTGCTAGTTCTAATTCTATGAAAAAGACCGGAGGCGATCTCGGCAAAGCCGGCTTGGCTAGCACAAATGCGACTAGTGCTCAACAATTTTTCCCATTCAAGAACAAACAGATTGTATATGAGTCCGTGTACACACCAGTACCAGTATACGTTAGCATCAATTACTCTGTCACGATCAAGACCCTGTATCAACAGCACATCAATGAAGCCTTGACTCCGTTCATTACCAAGACAGGTAACTGGAGCATTGCTGAGATTGGATATGACGGACATATATACGAAGCATTTCTACCAGATGATTATGGAGCAAACAATAACGTATCAGATCTGGGGGAAGAAGAGAGGTTATTTGAAACCAAATTTGATGTAAGAGTGCTAGCCTATCTCATAGGCCACGCTCCCAATCACGACGGCCCAGAGCAAGGAATTGTGGAGAACATTGTTAAAATTCGCCTACCCCGAGAGCAGGTGATTTTTGAAGACCCACACCCCCGAGCATACAAGGACCAATTTTATAAAGAGTAAAATGGAGATTCAGCCAAACGGCTACTATTTATTATACGATAAGGCTCGATATGTGTCGTTGCACATTGGTTAAAGAATTATTAGTTTAAGGAGTTAAAAAAATATGTCTGTAAAGAAGTATAAATTCGTTTCACCCGGTATTTTTATCAAGGAAGTCGACCAGTCATTTAGGACACCGGCTGCACCACAGGTCGGCCCGGTGATTATTGGTCGTACACGTATGGGACCGGCCATGCGCCCCGTAAAGGTGGAGTCTTTCGGAGACTTCGTCAAAACGTTCGGAAATCCCGTATCCGGCTTCCAAGGAGGAGATCTTTGGAGAGAGGGTAACCTAGGAGGACCAACGTATGCCGCCTACGCTGCACAAGCTTACTTAGCTTCCCGAGTCGGCCCTGTGACCATGATGCGTCTATTAGGTGTCGAGCATGCTAACAAATCAACTGGTACTGCCGGCTGGACTACTTCTGCTGGCCACAACTCTAGCGAGGCTAGCAACGGTGGTGCTTATGGATTGTTCATTTTCAACTCCGGTTCGTTCCCCGCCGATGGCAAAGATGCCGGCGTCCGCACAGGTACACTAGCTGCTGTCTGGTATCTTGATGCCGGCTCGATTTCTCTCCGAGGAGACGAAGCCCGAGCATCGTCCGGTGCCGACAAGACCGGTACTTGCGCCCTCCTACGTTCTAACGATTCGAACCCGGATGATAACGAATTCCGCGCTGTAATCAACGATGCAGCCGGTACAAAACTTCTCGAAACAAGCTTCAACTTCAATCGCAGTTCGGATCTTTACATCCGTAAAGTATTCAACACAAACCCACAGCTTCTTGGAACAAATGCCACAAAGACTGTCGCCGCTGGCGGAGACAGAAAAACATACTTCCTTGGACAAACATACGATCAGTCTGTGGCGCACGTTCTTACGGGCTCATCGGCCGATGCTGGCTTCGCCGGTAACGTCGGCGTCATTGTTGCCCTGTCTAGAGGCTCTTCTGGTGTAGGATATCACGATCAGAATATGCCATACCAATCAGCCAAGACTGGGTGGTTTATCTCTCAGGATATGGGATTGCCCACAGACTTCAACGGCCTTAGTGCACAAAAACTATTCAGGCTCGTTGGCCTTGAAGGTGGTACCTCAATCCAAAGCCGATTCAAGGTATCTATTGAGGATATTAAGCCATCGGCTAACGAAGATGTCAACCCCTTTGGTAGTTTCTCAGTTGTCGTTAGAGATATCCGAGACAATGACAACAATGTAACAGTAGTTGAGCGCTTCGCAAACTTAAACTTGGATCCCAACTCTACGAACTATGTTGCAAGAAGAATTGGAGACAAGTATCTTGTTTGGGATGAGACTAACAGTCGTTATCGCGAGTATGGCGATTTTACAAACCGTTCTGTTTACATGCGTGTCGAAATGAACGCTAGCGTTGAAAACGGCGCTACTGATCCTAGACTACTTCCATTCGGTGTCATTGGGCATCCTAGACCAATCAAGTTCAGATTAATCACTTCAGACGGAAGTGATGGTGATCATCTTGCCAAGGCAGTGCACCAGAATGCAACGCTCTTTTCAGGCTCTGCCGAAGGTAATGCTTACTGGAAGGCTCACAATGGAGTGCCAAACTCCCTTGTTACCGGTTCCGGCCACGGCAACGACCTTATTAATACTTATAGTGAATTCTCTGGTTCGGTTATTTTCCCTGCTCTTGCAATGCGTTCATCCTCTCTCGATGGTGGCCTAGCAGACCAGACCAACGCATACTTCGGTGTTGAGACAAACAGATCAGGTTCTACACAATACGATGAAAGTGTTGTCGACTACCTGCTTCCAATTGACGAAGGCTTCAAGGATACTTATGATCACAACAGCACTTCAACAGAGGCATCTTACGTGTTCACTCTAGATGACTTGGCTTATGATACAGGCAAAGCCTGCATGAACCACATTTCTGGTTCTCGACAGGCGTCTAGCAACAAGTCCGTTACTGCTATCTCATCGTCTGCTCTTGGAGATTACGGATATCAGTCGATTCTTGACCAAGGATACGACAGATTCACCACAGTCTTCGCCGGCGGCTTCGATGGAGTCAACATCAAGGAGATGGAGCCTTTCGGAAACATGCTGATGGCCGACAAGGATGAGTTCTCAAGTTATGAGTACAACACAATCAAGCGCGCTCTCCGAGCAGTAGCTGACCCTGAATTCGTCGAAATGAACTTACTCGCCATGCCCGGTGTTAAGACAGACGGGCTTACTAAGCTGGCTACAGAGGTTTGTGAAGAGCGTGGTGACGCCCTAGCTATCATTGATATCACTGGTGACTACACTCCAAGAACTGAATCGACTGCTACAGTTGCAAACCGACGAGGTATTGTGTCTAACGCAGTAAGTAACCTGAAGGACAGGAGATTTAACACAAGCTACGGTGCGTGCTACTATCCTTGGGTTCAGATTCGCGACACCATCGACGGAGCAACGCTGTGGGCACCCCCATCAGTTGTCGCTCTTGGTGTCATGGGATCCTCAGAGAGAGCATCAGAAGTGTGGTTCGCACCTGCTGGGTTCAACCGTGGCGGCCTAACTGACGGCGCCGCAGGAATCCCAGTCATAGGTGTTCGCCAAAGACTTTCCAAGAAAGACAGAGACCAACTGTACGAGCAGGCAATTAACCCAATTGCCAAGTTCCCATCAGAAGGAATCGTAGTCTTCGGTCAGAAAACACTTCAGGCGCGAGCCTCGGCACTTGATCGAGTCAACGTCCGTCGATTGATGATCTATCTCAAGAAAGAGGTCTCCAGAAGAGCAACGCAGGTACTTTTCGACCAGAACGTCGAAGCTACTTGGAACCGCTTCAAGGCACTCGTTGAGCCACTACTGGCTAGCTGCAAAGCTCGCTTTGGTCTAACAGAGTATAGGCTTATTCTTGACGAGACTACAACCACCCCAGACTTGATTGATCAGAACGTCTTGTATGCGAAGATTATGCTCAAGCCTGCTAGAGCGATTGAATACATTGCCATCGACTTTAACATCATGCCAACTGGTGCTTCTTTCGATGACTAAAAGAAGGTAAAAAAAAGCTACAAATCATTTTTGATTACTATATAATGTAAAGGAGACATTGAACAATGGGATTTTGGACCGAAACAGGCGCCTCTTTAGGGCGTGACCCGAAAAGAGGGTTTAGATTTATCGTGCAAGTCACGAACATCGGAGGAGGAGCGTCAAGTGATGCTACAGCCGGCGGCGGCATCATGTGGTATGCAAAGACTGTAGACAAGCCTAGCTTTGAAATCAGCACAACTGAGCATAACTACCTGAATCACAAGTTTAACTATCCCGGCCGTACTAGCTGGTCTCCTATCGCACTTAAAGTTGTAGATCCCACAAGTCCTGACATGGCGGCTACCTTCTCTGACATTATCACTGCGGCAGGTTACCCCCCGCCGGTCGATGCGAATGACCACACTTCAATGCAGAAGGCACTCGCAACAACCGCGCTCGGCAACGTTATTATCACACAGATTGATGCAGACGGTAACCCACTTGAGAAGTGGACCCTCTGGAATGCTTGGATTTCCAAGGTTAACTACGGTTCACTAGACTACAGTTCTGATGATCTCACTGAAATGGAAATTGAAATGGTCTACGACTGGGCCAAACTAGAAACTATGGGCGCGTCTGAGTACGGCGATCCCGGTGGAGCCCCCGGGTCACCCACTGGTAACAGCTTCTTCGCACCTGACGGTAGTTCCGATCCTAACCCATCTGATGGCGGTGGACCCGGCTTCTCCTGATATTAGAGAAATTAATTAAAGACATTATAACGAAAAGAGAGGTGATATTTGTCTAGAAACAATGAAGATAGGTTAACTCCCACAACAGGAGCTAGCCAAGATGCAGCTACAGAAACACCCCCTCCAACGACAAACACAGAAAACGAAGCTTCAGCAACTAATGCCGGCGCTTCATTTTCTTTTGTTACGCCTACGGAGTTTGTAGATATTCCATCGAAAGGGGAGTTCTATCCAGAGGGCCATCCGCTCCACGGGGTTGAAACTATTGAGATTCGTCACATGACGGCGAAAGACGAGGACATTTTGACCTCTAAGACTCTTCTTAAGAAGGGTATCGCACTTGACAGGATGCTCAAAAACATTATGGTCGACAAGAGAATCGACACATCAACGATGCTCGTTGGAGACAAGAACGCTCTTATCGTCGCAGCTAGAATTAGCGGATATGGAGCAGACTATGAGACCAAAGTGCAGTGTCCTTCTTGTGGATCGACCAACGACTCAGTGTTCGACCTGACCGAAACTGGCTTGACAGACGTAACTCTCTATCAGGAGTTAGATTCCGTTGAAAGAGTGGGTCAATACTATGACATTCTGTTGCCCCGCTGCGGCGTCACAGTCAGAACTAGATTGCTGACAGGTGTTGATGAGCAAAAGCAAGCGAGAAATGCCAGAATGGCTAAAAAAGCTGGTGTGAATAAAGCCGAACAAACGCTCACCGGCCAATTCCGTCAGTTTATTATTGCAGTAAATGGAGATAGCACACAGAAGTCAATCTCCGCTTTTATTGATGCAATGCCTGCGTCTGATTCGCGTTTTCTGCGAACCACGTACAAGGCTATTACACCAAACGTGGATATGAACATGGTATTTGAGTGTGATTCATGCGGCTATGACTCTGTGATGGAGGTTCCGTTCACTGCGGACTTTTTTTGGCCTAAGTGATGACTATATGCTTCAAGTATATGAGTCTTTTTTCTTCTTAAAATACAAAGGAGGATGGAGCTTTACTGAAGCATACAGCTTACCAGTAGGATTAAGGAAATGGTTTGTAAATAGATTAGTAAAACAGCTAGAAGCCGAAAATAAAGCTTATGAACAAGCTTCAAAAAGATAGTTGGCTTCTCCCTTCACACCCACCCTCAAGGCAGTTTTACAAATTTTATTTACTACTTAAGGCCGGGAGTGTTTCACTCCCGGCTTTATTTTTTTAAATTACTAATTACTTATAGTGTATCGAGGAATCATATATAAATGTCTGAATTAAACGAAGATAAAGTAAACAACGAAATTGTCATTGATTTTCATCAATTAAGGAACCCTGAGCTTCGGGAATCTTTCTTGTCTGCTTTTGGGCACATGATCAAGGGACTTCTTGGTTCGATCTTTGGACCCAACGAGCCGCCTAGAACTCGCATCATGGGTAAGCCCAAAGAGGTACATGCATTTGCTCAAGCTTTAAAGGATGAAGGAAAATACATTAAGAGCTTACAAAGATATGATTTGGACAACCCCAGAACTCACAAAAACAAGGCCAAGCTAAAAAATAGCGTAAAGAAGTTCGAAAAAGAAACGGGTGTTAAGTGGCCATTCGCTACGTAGGAGGACTAGGTTATGGCAGATGGTGATAATCAAGGCGGCGGTGGTGGCCAAGATCCAGCAAATGCACAAAAAGTAACAGCAGAAACGCTAAAACAAGCTGCAGCCGAAAAAGAACTCAGTAAGAGCGTTCAACAGCGTGTCCAAGACCGTATTGAAGAAAACGCGAATATTCAAAAAGCTGTTCAAACTCTACAAGCCCTAGACAACGTAGAAATGTCTCGCGCCCGTCGTGCGGCTCGCATGAACGAGATGATCGAGATGCAGCTTAAGCAGGAACAGAACAAGCTTGAGATTCTGGAGCTTGAATATAAGCAAGCAATCGCAAATCAAGAGTTGACTGATCAGCAGATTCAAGAATACGAGAATCAGCTTAAGATCATGCGCGAAACAACCAAAGAGTTGAATGATCAGCACTACATCTCAGAGGGTATGGCAACTGCCCAAGAGGATATTGCCTCTGCTGCTCTGAAGTTTGCCGGCGTCACCAATAAGATGAACCTGACTGCAAAGTTCGCTGGCTTTGTGGGCCAAGCCGGATCCCTCACCCAAGCCTTCTCGGATCTTGCGGATGAGATTGGTAATACGGCATCGAAAGCACAGATGATCAATGCAACATCGGCAAAGATTAGCGAGGGAATTATGGGCATCGTAGCCATGATGATCGAGCAAGCCCTTGCCCTTGATACCGTGTTATCTCAAACGACACAAAACCTAAATGTAAACAGAGAATACGCTAGCACGATTGACGATGTTTATCAAGCGCAAAAACTTAATGGACTCTCTGCCCAACAAGCAGGGCAATCTTTCGAGTCCCTGCACACTCAGATGTCCTCCTTTTCACAGCAAAGCGAAGGCATGCGAATGGAAATTACGCAGACTGGAGCCCAATTATCTCAACTAGGTGTCAGTGCTGGTAGTTTTGCCGATGGTATGGACTTATCAGTTCAAGCCCTCCGAATGTCTGCTGACGAAGCGCGCAGAACACAGACAGATTTAGCTCGATTTGCCGGCGAACTAGGAATGGCACCAGAAACTATGGCCGCTGGGTTTGCACAGGCAGGCCCAAGCCTAGCCAAGTTTGGAGCGAGTGCTGTCAAGTCATTTAAGAATGTTGCCAAGGCTGCAAAGGAAACCGGTATTGAAATGAACCGAATCATGGACTACACGGCTCAATTCGACACATTTGAAGGCGCCGCAGAGCGAGTCGGTGCATTGAACGCGGCACTTGGTGGAGATTACCTCAACACAATGGATCTAATGGAAGAGACAGATCCGGCAAAACGTATCCAGATGATCACAGATGCAATTTCTGCTAGTGGAAAATCATTTGAAGAGATGGGTTACTACGAGAAGCAAATGTTTGCCCAAGCTGGTGGGTTCTCTGACGTAGAGGAGCTTTCTAGAGCAATGTCGGGCTCTCTAGACGATAATGCAACTTCCACCGCTGAGAACGCAATGTCGCAGGAAGAACTGGCTAGAATTAACAGAGAGAACTTGTCGCTGCAGCAAAAAATGGCTGCAACTTTAGCCGAACTCGCGCCCGGAATTATGAAGATCGTCGCGGTTATGCACAAACTGATGATGCCAATTATGAAATTTGTTGAAGTTGCTGGAGCCTATGTATTACCAATTTTGATTGCACTAAGACTACATTTCTTCCGATTGCAAATGCAGCAAGCGGCTAACATGAGAGAGTTGACGAGGTACCAGTTAGCTCAGGCAAGAGATACAGCCGCTAAAGTAACAAACTCTACAACTACGGATTTAAATACTGCAGCCGAAGGGCGAAACACAGCATCCAAAAGAGCCGGCGCAGCCGCAGACATTCAAGCCGCCGGCGCAGAAGCTGCTAGCACCACACAAACCAATTTAAACACTGGTGCTCAGAACCTTAACAATACCTCAAAATTGGCAGCTATTGGACACGCAATAAAATCTAGAGTTGTCACTTTGGGTGCCGCCATGGCACACGGTGCCGAGGCCATAGGGTTAGGTGTCGTCACAGGAGCCCTTGGAATTAAAACAGGAGCCACCGTTGCTGCAACAATAGCTTCTTTGACTTTAGGTAAAGCATTGATCATTGCCACCGGTGGACTTATCCTTATTATCCCTGCTATTATTGGTATTGTTTATGCATTTAAGGCATTAATCCAGAAATTCGGCTTAGCAAAGACTATAGGTATTGCACTGGGTGCAGCTTTAGCAATCGCTTTCCTTCCTGTACTAGCAGTACCAATGCTGATCATCGCTGCATTCTGGACAGTCTGGAAATTTTGGGATGAAATTGTTGCTGGAATTAAAGTAGGGGCCAAATTCCTGTTCGATGTTATTACGGCACCGTTCCAGTTAGCATGGTGGGCAATTACATCTCTATGGAACTACTTCTTCGGTGCATCAATGTCTCCATTTATGCAAGACATTGTGGACGGCATCGCCGCCGCCGGAAAAGCAATAATAAACTTCTTGACTTGGCCATATCGAATGGCCTACAATATCATAACCGGTATATGGGACAGTATTGTAGGATTTATTCAAAGACACTGGGAAACTATAAAATCAATCGCGATCACGGCTATTCAAATTATTGGTCGAGTGATGCTAGCAGTTCTAACTGGCGGTATGAGTGAGGTAGCTTTGTTTATCTACAATAAGTGGGACCAAATAAAAGAATATGCCCTCGCTGTCGCAAACTGGGTATACGCAGGGTTTGCTAAGATCGCCGGCGTCGGTAAAATTATTCTCAAAGCACTCAAGGCTCCATTCAACTGGCTCATTGGAATGGTCAACGGCATGCTCTCTGGTCTTGAGAAAGCATTCACTCTCATTATCAGGGTACCAAAGATTCTTCCCGGGCCATCAAGATATCAGATTGGTCCACCGAACCTAGGAAGGATTCCAAAGCTAGCAAAAGGTACAGATAACTTCGAAGGTGGAACAGCCCTCGTTGGTGAGCAAGGTCCAGAGATGGTTAACATGCCAGAAGGAACGACAGTGAGCCCTGCGAACAAGACCAAAAACTTCGGCGCCGCGCTCGCGCAAGTTGCCGCGAATACTGCACGCATGGCTGCCGGGATTGCCAAGTTCACCCCAGCTGGCTCCGCTGTAAACGCAGTTGCCGGCGCAGTCGCTGGCGCAGCCGGTGGCGCCGCCGGAGGAAAACAACAGCCTGTGACAATAAATGTTACATTGGAACTAGATAAGAGAGTACTGGCAAGACACGTTGAAGAGGTTATGGTCGAAAAGCTGAACCCGGCGACCGCATAAGGAGGCACGATAGATGGGATTTTTTGATAGATTAAACGCAGGAGGAACAGTCGATGCTGACGAGCGCGATTCTTTATTCGAATCGGGCCTTGAAACAGATGCTTCGGATACTTATGCTAATAAAAATAAACTTTTCATTGAGTTCTATCATCTTCCCTCAAACAAGAGTGTAGCGTTTAAGGGGTTTATTACCGAGTGGTCTGATAAGTTCGATTCAAAATATAACACTGAAGAGGTGTACGGTAGAAACGATCCGATCCACACCTTCCAAGGAACCAGCCGCGAAATTTCAGTAGCTTGGGACGTCCCTGCGGCTTCTGCCAAAGAGGCCCAAGAAAACTTGGCCAGAATCTCATTGCTAGCGCAGTTCTTATACCCTTCGTACAACATCGATCAATATAATTTTGGAATTCAAGGTTCTAGTTCAACTATACCGCTAAAGGTTGGTACAATGTCTAAAGCACCTTTGGTAAAAGTAAGGTTTGCAAATCTCATTATTGATTCTAAGGGTGGTAATGTCACTTCTCCCAGTGCTAAAAATGGTGGACTAATTTGTGCAATGACTGGCTTAACCGTAACCGCCGATCTTGAGGCTGGAGTTATTGACGCAACTGGCGTAGCCACACCAAAATCATTCAAGCTAAGCACCAACCTCAAGGTGCTACACCAGCATTCTCTCGGTTGGGATGGTTCGAAATGGATGGGCAATGGTGAAGGCAACGCTAAAGGTTTCCCTTACAATGCATGGGGAGGCGGAAGGGCCGACTCTAATCATCTGGGCCTAGATTCATCAAGAACTACAGTCGAAGGCAGTAATGCAAATGCCCCAGCACCATCAGGAGCCGGCGCCCCACCGGGAACCACCGGTACAGGCGGGACAGGAACACCGTAGGAGGTAAAAAATGAGCAGCAGATATCATGGACGAAAAACACGCGAGACTTCTGATAAGATCTATAAGTCATTGCTCGACAAGCGCGATGTAAAACACGTTAAACACCATACAACTCCTCGATTATCTCATCCTACGATAGAGGAAAGAGAAAATATGACAACAACCGTACATGTTTGGGCCACCGGAGACCGATTCTATAAACTGGCGCACAAGCACTATGGAGATTCAAGGTATTGGTGGGTTATTGCTTGGTGGAACTTGCGACCCACTGAGTCTCATGTTAAATTGGGCGAGGGCCTTCGTATTCCCGGCCCATTATCGAGAGTTATGGGAATCTTAAAACATAGGCGAGGCGGAAGTTATTAATAATGAGTTCGGGGATCAAATATAACGCTAACCATCCACAAGCGGTGGTGGACGTAGTCAATTCTATCGAGATAGAGGGTGCAAGAATTCCCTTTGATGAACCCTTTACGGAAGAAGAGCTAAATGGGGTATCTAGTTTTGCAATTATGCTCCACACATACTACGATCTTAAGTGGGATGCTGAATATGATTCTGAGACACCATCTCGCCTGTCTCATTGGGTGGATCGTTACGGAAAAATAACACTGTTTATCAACGAGTCTCTTAATTTTTGGGAGCGTTTCGGTCCATCTAGTGAGACGGGCCCGATGCATCCAGACTCTTCTACCTATGGCCCGCAAGATTGGAGTCACTTGTGGTATATCGCCTTTCACTATAGATGGAACCCAGAGTCACATATTTTTCACGGCTGGCAGGGCACTGGGTATCAAGTTCTTGAAGCGTATGGAATGGACGAAGATGACGCGTTCGGGGTCGAAGCCGCCGAATACAACGAATACACAGAAGTACATGATGCATTCAAAGACGGCTCATTCAGGGTGTCAAACACCGCGTTAAAAGCGCACCAAAAGTGGCCATATGACGTTAGTAACGACTGGGTGTGGAAACCCGGTGGCGGTACCGACATAGAATATGGCGGTGTGTACGATTGGGCTGCGCCAACATACGGAGACGAGGGTGGCGACGACTGGATTGGAGAACGCCTAAAAGGTATTCCCTCTAGCACAGCAGTAAAAGTCCCGTGTATGGCTGATGGTAAAGTCGGCAACATAGGCTGGACCCACCAAGAATATGCGAACCAGCTAAAAAACGACAGGGCATTTTTCACTGCCAGAACTGCGAAATACAAAACAGCCATACAGGCATACGCCATGGCTTCAGAGTTGGATGACAGTATCGATGAAAAGCTTGAAGAAATCACCGATATTCAGGAACAACTAGACAGCGGAGTCGACTCAGACGGTAACCCCCTTGATCCGGCCGCACGGGCCGCACTTGAAGCTGAACTAGAAAGTCTGCGTCAATCTGTAAGCCCTGCAAATCTTGCCCAACGCGCCGAGCAGCTTCAAAAGCTGGAACAATTGAGAGAAGATGGTGAAGCCGGCGAGTTCGCTGCAGCTTGGAGATCCATGGAGCAGTGCTTTTTGATTGCTGACTTTGTCGAAATGTCAAAGTACAGCATAGCAAGAAAGCAGGACTACCGAATCCCCGGTGGGCCCAGCATGCATATGGTTCATGGCGATATCGGGAATATGGTGTCCAAGTTAGTATTCGATCCAAACTATTCGTTGTATTACTTCCTCACACCAGACAAATTATCATATTTGACACCTAGGATACAACTGTTTCAGGTTCTTCATGAAGTTTATGAGCCCGGCACGAACCCGCCTACCGAGCAAACAATGGATCCCCCTGTTGATTTCGAGATCCCGTTCTTTCACCACATCACAGACTTTGATATAGATCACATCATGTCAGGCCCAGACCATGGCCGAGGGGGCGCCGTCCAGATAAAAAGTTTTGATTGGGTATATCAAGGCTCAAACCCAGCCTCCTCCAGAAGAGATATTAAGGCAACGTTGGTTTTGAGCGTGCAAAACTTTTCAGAACTGGTTAGAAAAAGAACTGTCAGTCTCCCCCATCCAGAATCTACAGCGACAAACCCAGTGGCGAACATCAATCATGAGTGGACATATGCTGATCTGGCAATCAGAAGAAGCAGGGATCATCAGGCAGCACCAAACACATTATACTCACAGGTAAAGGTTGTTGTTGGGTGGGGAATGAAAGATGGCGCAACCGAGATGTCAACTATGGGCTTTACTTCTGACGAAATAAAGGCGATCAGAAACTCACAGATGACTATGTTCTTGACGTTAATTGATCACGCCTTTGACATAAAAGAAGATGGCACGGTAGATTTCAAAATTGAATACAGGGCGTACATCGAAGGCGCCTTTACCAGCCCGGAAGCAAACGTCTTGGTTACACCCAATTTGGTGTCTAATAAAAAGAAAAGGGACGAAGCACTCGCCGCGATTCAGGAAGATTTACAAAACCCCGAAGGCAAGTGCCGCCCAGAAGACATGGCTGAGTTAAGACGAAGATTTTCACAGTCAATTCAAAAAGACAAGGCTGAAGCACACATGGCTTTGTTGCGCGGACTGGAGGGAGAAAACCCTAACGAGTCTAGGCTCTATGTTCGTACCATTGATATTGTGCAGATGATGAATTTTATGGACAATCCATTCTCTGCAATTACAGGAGATGATCCGCCCGACGCAAATGCACCCCCAAGTTCAAATCCGGCCCCGACTACACCACCTACCACCGACCGCCCGGGGAGTCGCGTCGGCGGTACCGTCGATAACCCCAACGGCGGCGCCGGCGTATACCTTGACGCCATTGAGGAATCCATCAATTTCCCTGACAATATAAACTTCAACAATTCAGAACAACCAGACGTCAACAAGATGATGGAGAGCATATATCCTGAACAAAATGATGGCGAAATTAACATTGCATATTTCTTTTTAGGAGACTTAATTAATGTGGCTCTACAAAACATTCATAGCAATGATGACTCTAGCCCAAAAAGATTTGATAGAACAAGAATATTGTTGGGGCCCCTAGAAATCAACTCCTTTACCAATTCAAAAGTAAAGTATCAAGTAAATCTGGCTGATATTCCAATCTCCGTAAATTATTTTATGGAATGGTTCCTAAGAAGAATTCAGGCAAAACAACAAGTGGTGTGGTACTTGATGGACTTCATTAAAGATATCATTAAAAACATGGTGTTTGACATATTAAATTCTGATGAATGCTTTAACGGAGCAATCCGGCAAAAAGCAAAATTCCAAAACTTGTATTTAGTTGCCGGCGGTGCCGGCGGAGTTGATCCCGTACAGGCAAAAATTGATGCTCCTGCTGGTAGCATGACTGGCAACTTCAAAAGATTGTTCATTAACGAGGTCACGACAGGCAACTTTCCAATTTTGTCCGTCGACAGATCCGACGTTAACGTGCCCTCGCATGACCAGTATAACTACGTGTTGTTGTATGCGGCCGATCCTCAACCGGCAAACCTTACAGGAAACTTTGAAAAAGATTTAAGCAATGGGATTTATCACTTCCATATCGGAACAAACAAGGGACTGGTCAAGAGACTCAAATTCACAAAAACCGACCAGCCGTACATGAGAGAGGCGCGGTATTTTAGCCAAGGGTACGATGGATTCTCACAACTTAGGGAACCCTATAAGGTAGACGTTGAGATGTACGGAAATGCCCGTATTTTCCCGGGCATGACAGTGTACATAGATCCCAGTGGCCTAGGGTACTCCCTTGGTTCGCCAGCCAACAACGGAGACATGGCATGGACATTGGGACTAGGGGGGTATCACATGGTAATCAACGTACAACACTCCATAGCAAGGGGCGAGTTCTCCACAAGAGTGAATTGTGTTTGGGTTCTTAGAGGCTCTGAAGGTGGCGAGACAACACAAGCTGACGGCGCGGAAACTCCAGCTAGAAACACTAGCAATTGCGAACCACTTAACAACTATGGGCCCCCAAGCGGATATGATCCAAATGCAGAATGACAATAATCTAAGCTAGAGATATATAATAATATGAGCAGAGTAACAGATCCAGCAAACTTTAAAGGAAGCAATCAGCTTTCTGCAATGACGTCATATTATTATAGGCTATTGTACACTGTTGTACATGAACCCGGCTCATCATACAAGGGTATTATAGGTAAAAACGTTCACGATTTCGAACGCGGTGAAAGAATCCTATATGGGCGCGTCTTGAATAGAACTTATGTGCCAATCGTACTCTTAGAGCAAAATTTGAAAGCACCAAAAAACCAAAGTGGTCCTAGAGTTGTAAAAGTTTTTTCATTTGTAGCAGATGCTTTTAATGATTTAATGGATGCCTTCGATTCCGCGCAATTTAAAAACCAAATCAATCCCGACGCTGGGTGGCTAACTTCAGTGCGCCCCCGGCGAGGACACAAATCGGTAACGCGAATGTACAGAGACTACCGAGAGGCTGTACACATAACGTTTATAGAACACTTACAAAAGAATAAATTACATTCAAAAATTCACGATTTTGAAAGCTTCTACATACAGTTTCACAATTTTTTTAAATTATTTTGTAGGGCAATGCCTTTCTCCCTAGAGGCTTTCGTTAGGAGCGGGTTTTGCGATCTAGCAATCACAGGACTCTCAATAGATCTAGCGGAGTTTGATGCCAGTGATGATCAAAGAAAGGTAAATGAGTGTTTTGGTAATCCAAATTGGAAATTTTATCAGAATGCGGCTATGCAACATGGATTTAGAATTGATAAACACTGTCCATGGCGAATCGTAGCAGACTTAAGTTCCCCAGCCATGCAAAAATATATTGTAAACAGAGGATTTAGAGACGCGAACAGGGTCATTAAGGGTGGATACGAGCCGGCATACCTGTTGGGGTACAATACATTTAAAGGCATGGTTGTTGAATACTACAATACATACATCTCAAAAAGACCTGCTTATATTAGCCCTAGAAGAAATGGCTTAGGGGATTACGTGAGCTATCGTAGAGAACGTTACAGGGCGGACATGTTTGAACTAGTGAATGAGCATGGTGAAAAATACTTTTTAGAAAAATATGTAACCTTTAGGAGCATGGAAGAAGAGAACGCCTTTACTCCACAAAAGATATCGAATATTACCGAGCGCGCCATGGAGATTGCTGGCGTGCAAGGTATGGAAAGGGCCCTGAAGTATATAAACGAGGACGTATGCAAGACCACCTACCGAGCCGGGTCTTATGCTTACAATCACCACAAAAGAATGACACGCGAGCAGGAGGAGAAGAGGAAAGCGAATGCGCCATCTCCCGGCACAATGAAATATTAAAGTCAAAAATCACGATCCCCCAAATTTTACCGCCGGCAAATTTTTGAGATTTTTGGTTTTTTTCAAAAAAAACTTGCAAGTTTAGTCATAAGCGGTTATTATATTATCCAAGAGGTAAAATTGCTTTTCCAAACACTAGACAACAAAAATCATTGCGTAGGGGTTTACTCGCAAGGAACCCTCAAATATGAGGAGATACCAGAAGACCTATCGCAGACTTGGTCTTATGCTCCCTACTTGGAAGATCGAGAGATTGAGTATGCCAGCCTGTATGGAAGCCACAAAATCTCTGAAATGTGCCCAGAACACCTAAAAGAAGATTGGGATGAAATCTCTAATCGCCTAAGAGCTTATTACAAATCTTTCCGGGCCGCAAAGATATGCATGGACGACAACTGCTTTTTCGATCTGGTTCCAGAAAGGTATCTTGTTGATTTATGTGAAATCAAGAACAAGATCACAAAATACGTTTTTGAAAACTACGAAAAACCAGAGAATTACCAACACACACTAGAAGTGACGAAAATGATTCATGAAATTAGTCACCAAAGACTAAAGTTGAATCCCGACAGTCTCAAGTCAAAAAGGGCAAACTTACAGGCTAGAAATTTTTTAAAGAAAATTCGAAAAAATCAGCCATACTGCAAGTATATCGTAAATGGCACAAAAACTGGTAGATTGACTACAATGCCAAATAGTTTTCCCATTTTGACTATGAAAAAAGAGTTTCGAACCGTTCTAGAGCCACAAAACGACTGGTTTGTAGAACTGGATTTCAATGCGGCAGAACTAAGAGTGTTGTTGTCCCTCGCGGGCAGAGACCAGCCAGAAATCGATATTCACAACTGGAATGTTGAAAACGTATTTCGTGGCCTAGGTACCCGAGAAGAGGCCAAAAAGCGCGCATTCGCATGGCTCTATAATCCACAATCAGAAGATCAGTTGATGAATTCGTTTTATGACAGAGATTCGGTTCTAGGACAATATTGGGACGGCGAATACGTCGAAACTCTCTATAACAGAAAAATCCCAGCAGACAAATTCCATGCACTCAACTATATCATTCAGAGTACCTGTGCGGATATGGTATTAGAGCAGGCATACAAGATTAGGCGTTTGCTGGCCCATAAACGCTCTACAATCGCTCTTATTGTTCACGACAGTGTGGTGATTGATATGGCAGATGAAGACCGTCAGGAGCTACTAGGACTCGTTAAATCATTTTCTTCTACAAGGCTCGGAAAGTTTATGGTAAACTTGCATGCAGGTAAAAACTACGGTTCTTTGAGGGAGCTAAAAATTCATGGATAAATTAGTAGGACTGGGCGCCGCAGGCGTTAATATAGTGAATGAATTCTCAAATTTTCCACAATACCAATGTTATCGCATCGATGCGGGCATTACGGGACTCAAGAAAGACGGCTATTATGATGTAGGCGCCCTCAACTCAACAGAAGAATACGAAAAGAACTGCCCGTCCGTCAAGAACTTCCTAAAAAACGCAAGACCCGAGATTGGACTAGTTATGGCCGGAAGTGGCAAGATTTCTGGCTTATCGTTGGCCTTGTTAGAACAAGTGCGTGATCGAAAAATCCACATTATGTATATTAAGGCCGGTGAGCGCCGAATGAGCAAAAATGCTCAGATGACAGAACGCGCCACATTTGGAGTTCTGCAAGAATATGCGAGATCTGGCCTTTTTGAGTCATTCAGTGTAATCAGCAATAATTCGCTCAAAGACATTCTAGGAAAAACACCAATTATAGGCTATTATGACGCTTTAAACAGTTTGTTGGTCAATACGGTGCACATGGTAAACGTGTTTGAGAACAGTGAACCTATTATGTCTGACTTATCGCCCATTGCTGATATTAATCGTATTTGTACTTACGGTTTTTCTAAGTTTGGTGAAAAAGATCAAGAAAATTTGTTTTTTCCACTTGACAATATCCGCCAAAAGAGATATTATTTTGCTATCAACAAAAAACAACTGGAGGTCGACGGCGACATTAACAGTAAAATCGATGAATACCTAAATCAATCCGAAGAAGAAGAAATTGACACTTCTTATGGAATTTACCCTACAAATTACGAAGAAAATTTTGTATACTGTAAAGCATACACTAACTCAATTCAGGAGTACAAATGATGAAAACATACACAGGAACTTTTACTAAAGCAGACGGATCAGCGAGGCTGATGCGGTTTGTAAGATTGGCAGACCTCCCAGATTCTTTTCTAGAAAGCCGAATCAAGGGCGCTGAAGCTAGCGAGGCACGAACAACCGCCCGTCAGCGCATGTTGGCAGAGGGCAAAGAAACTGTCTGGGATCTGGATGCGAATAATTTTCGCGTCTTCAACTGGAACGCAGTGGTCGATGATGTGGCAGAAGAGGACATGGACGACACAAACTTTTTTGAAAATAATGCTTGACTTTTATATAAAGCGGTGTTATATTTAATAACAGAGGATCAGAATATTTGCTGATTCTACTATAGCCAAAGTGCACAAGAAGGAGAAAAACAATGGCAATTGACATGAAGGCAATGCGCGCAAAGCTTAACGCGCTCAAGAATGGTGGGGGCAAGAATAACTTCTGGCGTCCACAAGATGGGGATCAGGATATTCGGATCGTGTCCCCAGAAGATGGCGATCCTTTCAAGGATTACTATTTCCACTATAATGTGGGTAACAACAGTGGATTTTTATGTCCCAAGAAGAACTACGGAGACGACTGTCCGGTTTGTAATTTCGTCCGTGCTTTGTACGACGAAGGTACCGAAGACTCGGTTAAGATGGCCAAGTCTCTAACTGCGCGTCAGCGCTTCTTTAGTCCCGTGCTCGTTCGCGGCGAAGAGAAGCAGGGAGTTCGTATTTGGGGCTATGGAAAGACCGCATACGAAACACTATTGACTTTGGTACTCAACCCCGATTATGGCGATATTACGGACGTTGATGAAGGTACTGACTTGACGGTCAATTATGGTAAGCCGGCAGGAGCATCCTTCCCGCAAACCAAGATCCAACCTCGCCGTAAGACTAGCAGGCTAGTCGACTCTCAGGACCATGTGGCTGAGCTGCTTTCCAACATTCCGGCTATTGATGGGCTCTTTGAAAAGAAGTCCACGGAAGAAGTTGAAGCGCTCCTAGACGCTTTCCTCTCCGATGATGACGGTGCGGAGGAACGTTCTAGTGAAACTACTCGCTACAATAGTGCCGAGAAGGAGACTAGCAGTGTTGATGAAGCTTTTGATCAACTTCTAGCCTAACGACGCGGCCCACAGGGAGGCATAGGGTTATCAGGTGCCTCACATTTTATATAGTCACAAAAAAGACCAGTTTAGGAGATATTAATGGCAAGAAGGAAAAAAGCCACCGGTGCCGGTAAGATGTCTATTTCTGACATGCGCGCAATCATCAACAAAAAGGCCGGAATGGAGGTCGCACACGATTTGTCAGGCGACAATCCGACAGCAGTAAAAGATTGGATCCCAACAGGCTCTCGATGGCTGGATTCTATTATTTGCAAAGGCCAACGTGCTGGAGTACCAGTAGGCAAAGTCACAGAGATTGCCGGCCTAGAAGCATCAGGAAAGTCATTTCTTGCCGCCCAAGTTGCAGCAAATGCACAGAAAATGGGAATTGACGTAATTTACTTCGATTCAGAATCTGCAATCGATCCTGCGTTTCTTGAACGCGCCGGCTGCGATGTAGATACGTTGCTATATGTACAGGCCACATCGGTTGAATTTGTATTGGAGACCATCGAGGATCTTCTTTCAAACAATGAAAACCGCATGCTCTTTATTTGGGACTCGCTGGCCCTTACTCCATCTATATCGGACGTTGAGGGCGATTTCAACCCGCAGTCATCGATGGCTGTTAAAGCTCGTATTCTTGCAAAGGGTATGAGTAAGCTTACGGTACCAATTGCCAACTCACAAAGCACATTTCTGGTTCTCAACCAGTTGAAATCTAATATTACGCGATCACCGTCCGAAGCTCTTGTGACGCCTTATATGACACCCGGTGGCAAGGCGATGATTTATGCTTACTCACTGAGAATTTGGCTCACAGGACGCAAGGCGAAGGCTAGCTACATCACTGATGAGAAGGGCTTTCGAATCGGTTCAGAGGTAAAGGTAAAGTTGGAGAAGTCCCGCTTTGGAACACAGGGTAGACAGTGCAACTTTAAGATTCTATGGGGAACAGACTCAGTAGGAGTGCAGGACCGAGAATCGTGGTTTGAAGCAATTAAGGGCTCGGATCATATCAAGCAAGCAGGTGCATGGTTTACACTCGTATATGCTGATGGCACAGAAGAGCGCTTTCAAGCATCGAAGTGGATCACCAAGCTAGAGAATGAAAAGTTCCTTGCCCGTGTCGAAGAGATCATGGACATTGAAGTAGTTCAGAAGTTCGATAATCGTGAAGGATCGGCCGATGATTTCTACGGCGACAAGGACGAATAAAAAAAAGTTTAATTCTTTTTAAAAAAGTGCTTGACTATTTATCTAATGAATGTTATATTAAGAACATAAGGAGAAACGTTATGAAAACAAACATTCTACTAGCCCTTGTGGCCCTAATGAGCACAGGTTGTTTCGCAGCACACGCTCATGTAACACCACCCTCGGTTGTGATCACGGCTCCGCCTCCACCAGCCCCAGCAGTGGTAATTACTCCCCCCGTGGTATCAATTCAGTGGCACTACGTCTATGTTAACGCTACATGGGTCCGTCGTTCTGGCCCACCTCCCCGTGGAGCAGTGTACCACGCCCACCCACGCCACCGCAACTCGGTAATTGTGCATCGTTCGTCTGCCCATCGTGGCCACGCTCACCGGCCTGCACCCCGCAATACCGTTCACAAGCGCGGCACCCATCGTCGTTCTACTCGATAACCCATCAAGAGGTCTATATGCGTCTAATTTCAAGCATTATCATGTCCGCTCTTCTCTTCACTGGCTGCACATGGGAGGCAGGAGGAGTACTCAAGCCGGGATATTCCAGCGGTGGCCATTCCGGCACCCATGTAGTAGACTCTGGCTATAGCCCTTCTGGCTATGGGGCCCCGATGGTAATCGATACTCATACTGAGTGTTGGCTTGACCCGTATACTGGCCAATATGTGTGGTATCACGAAGCTGACGTCGATCACAGCAGTGGATACATTGACATGATTGACGAAATCTGGATTGACATTTACGATAATTACGGACTTGCAGCCAGTTTCCCCCTCCGCGATGACGTTTGGTATCAAGAGTGGGCATGGCCTAGTTGGGTCGATCCATACTACGGATTGGATACCCCTGCTTTTGACGGTCTTTGGATGTATGCTTCTATGGAAGCGGATCCGTTCCATCGCAACTTGCGTTGCGGCTCAAAGATGGCATATGAAGTTTACACAACCGTCTATGATATTGACGGCGGCTATGTGACAGCAGTAGATTATCTATAGAAAGTACTTGACTAAAGCCTCCATGTTTGGTATTATATATCATACATGGAGGTTTTGTATTTATGTACACCCTGTACTCAGACAATAGCATCGTCACAACCTTTACTAGTTCCGGCCGACATCGCCGCTATCTAGAAACAGCAAAAAGAGTGGCAGAGGAGTCTGAGTTTCCAGACTACCGTCACGGTGCCTTGTTGGTACGTGGAGGCTCTATACTCAACTCAGCATACAACAAAAACAGCCATATAGGCTGGGCTAACAGATTCCGAGCTAAGGCGTGCGGCCACGCTACTCATCATGCGGAACTAGGTGCTATCTTGGGTGTTGATCGCTCAAAGACTGCCGGCGCCGATGTGTATGTAGTTAGAATTGGCCGAGCAGGAGATCTAAAGATGTCAAAGCCTTGTCAAATGTGTCAAAGCGTACTTGCACACATGGGGGTAAAGAGGGTATATTATAGTATCGACGAAAAAAACATAGGGTGCATCAAATTATGACAATAGAAACAGGTGACTTAGTAATCTTTAAACCAGAATTTAATGGTGACGATTGGGCAGACAGGATCGCTTTAGTTGTAAAATTTGACCTTCCATGGTTGACAGTGCTATGCAAAGGTGATATATTTAAAGTACACTTAAACACTGTAGATAAACTAACGGAGAACACATGAAAAATTTCGGCTATGCATGTATCAACATGGGCTTTTCTACGCGTCCCAAGTCTAAGCGCATCACCACTAACCGCACTATGATCAAGCGCACATTCCGCGAACGCGGCATTGCGTATGCATCAGAGCTAGCACTGCAGAATTTACGTGATCTGCGTAAGATTCTAGAGTGGAACCTTGACAACGACATTTACTTCTTCCGCCTATCATCTGACATTATCCCATGGGCCAGTGAATACAACCTAGAAGATATGCCCAACTATGGCGCTATCCACGCTGCAGCCCTTTCTGCTGGCAACTTTGCGCGCCAACACAATATGCGACTTACTTCGCATCCCGGCCCATTCAACAAGCTAGCATCGCCCAAAGAGCGTGTATTTCAGCTTACTGCCAAAGATCTGACCGTTCATGCAGA
>MDSZ01006969.1_pt1 | contig 25163 bp, 32 predicted proteins | sample 811201 | NCBI WGS metagenome assembly MDSZ01 (sample SAMN05326647, study PRJNA326480) | marine metagenome | isolation source: seawater | place: Indian Ocean: North | collected 2010
CAATTCTCAAGATTAACAGTAGGTACTAATTATACAGCAGGACAGTTTGCAAGGTTAACTGTTGCTCCTAAATATAGTGTAAGCTTTGCTAGACTAACAACTGGGCCACAATATACTGCAGGACAATTTGCTAGAGCTACTCCTGGTCCTCAGTATACATCACAATATTCATCACAATTTACTAATCAATTTAGTGGTGATACTGTAAAGGATACAAACTCTCCTAATACTACCATAAAATTATGGTTAAGAGTTGCATGATAAATAATAATAGTATATAATTAACAAGTGAGGATATATTATGGCAGAAACTAAACGCTTTAAAAATGCCCTATGGGAAGATCTAGAAACTAAAGAAAGAATTAGAGCTAGAGAAGTAACTGAAGATGGCAGTAGAGATATTGTTATAAGTAGAGGTGATACTGAAAACTTTAAAGCTGTTATAGATGAATTTCCAGAAGAAGTAATTACTGCTCGTACTCAAGAAGATATAAAAAAATTTAGAGAAGAGCGTGATAGAAGAGAAGCAGAAGATGCCGAAATGGAAAAGCGTAGATATGCTGAAGAGTTATTTCAAGCTAAATTAACTATCTTCGAACTACCTGAAATAAAAAATTCAAGTAATAGATCTTTAAAAAGAAGATTACGAAAAGCAGAAACATTTGAAACTCTTAACGTTTATGCTGCAGCAGTGGTAGTAGATTATGATCAAACCTCGTGAATATGAAAAAGGCTTCTTAATAGTAGCTACTTTACATCCTTGGTATAAAAATAACGCCTTAATTCTTATTGACTCATTAGATGAGTTTTATCCTGATTGTAAAATTTATGTTGTTACTCATAAAGAATGGGTATCTGAATTTGAAGAATACGATCAGGTTATAAAGATACTGACTGAAGATGATGGTATGCCTATAGCTGAAAGAACTAAGTTATGGGCTCTTAAGCATACTCCATTTGAAAAAACTTGTTATTTAGATGCTGATATGGAAGTAGTTAAACCAGAAATAACTGAAGTATGGAAACTATTAGATGAAGACCATGATGCAGCATTTACAGTTATTAATCCTAGAGTAGGAGCTTCTACTGCAATATATAAAGAAGACGGTGAAGCAAAAATAAGAGATAATAATCCTGAAAGGCATTTAAGATATCATGGTGGATTTTTTCTATGGAATAATACTGAACAAGCAAATAAAGCTATGGACTTATGGTGGGATAGGTATATAGAAATAAACTTAAAGCAACAGTGGTGGGATGATCACCCAGAATATTATATTCAAAATCAAGTTTGGGATCAATTTACTCTTTGGTGGATATTTAGACATGATACACCAGATATAAAAATTCAAGAAATAGAATATGGCCAAGCAAAATGGAACTGGAATATGTATATGAATGAAGAAGATATGCAAGGTATTGAGCCAGTTATAATACATCACCCATTAGATAGAGCAGCTATGAAAAGAGCAGGTAAAAAAATAGCTAAGAGTACTCATCATTGGGACTTTTTTGATGAAGGTAATTTATAATGAAGATGAGAGATTTAAAAATAGTTAATAAAGAGCTTATTGAAAAGCTTGATAAATTAGCTATTATGGTTGATAAAATTTTTGATAATAAAGATTTTTTAAAGAAGATGTATGATGATAAAACTAAGCATGCAAGTCCTTTAGAAAGAATAAAAGAAGGAAAAGAGCCTTTAAAAGTTGCTCCTCATTGGTTTGAATTACCTGATGATACAAGATCTAATATTAAAGAAGGTCAATATGATCCTTGCGGTGAAGCATATTTAAGATTTATGCAAAACTTAATGATAATAAATAATAAGAGCTACGCAGCTTGCGGTTATCCAAATAAAGAGACATTCTTTTCAGGACAACAGTTTTATAATGACCCTAAGCTGTTAGCTGAATTAGGCGTTCCTGAATTTAAAGATGCTATTTACGATATTAGCTCTGGATTTTTAGGTGGTCAAGCGATGGCTTTATGTGGTTTTTATACTCCTGATACTTATATACCTTGGCATCATAATGGTAATGCTTCAGGCTTTAATATTTTACTACATTATAATAAAGAAGGTGACGGCTCTTTTTACACATATCATGATGGAGAAATTATTGATTATAAAGATGAACCAGGCTGGATAGCTAGAGGTGGTAGATTCTTAGATAGTCTTCAATATGATAGCTATGCTGGAAAGGTTGTTATTGATTATAAAAAAGAAAGCGAGCTTAACAGAAAACATAGAACTACAATAGATAAAGCTACACCTGAAACAGCTAGTTGGCATGCAGCTCATGCAAGATCTAACAGGTTTACTTTATCTACTATCGTAAATGATGAATTCCTTTGGGAAGACCTTATGGATGAAATAGAAGGTCATTAAATTTAAGAAGCCTAAATATCTCATATAAATAACGAGGTAAAGTATGGCAACTAAATCAAATCTAGTTATAGACCAAGGCAGTGATTTCACTGTTTCTTTAAATGTTACTAACACAGACGGTTCAGCTTTTAATCTAAGCGGGTATTCTGGTGCTTGTAAATTACGTAAACATTGGTCATCTAACGTTGCTCATTCTTTAACTTGTAATACATCTTCAGATGTAACTAATGGCGTTGTTGTTTTATCTGCTAATGCTGCTATAACTGGAAATATATCTCCTGGTAGATGGAGCTATGATGTAGAGGTAACTAGCGGTACTAACGTCACAAGAGTACTTCAAGGTGTATTCACAGTAACTCCAGGAATTACTTACTAATGGCTAATACGTTAACTACAGTTGTATCAACATCATCACCAATAGTAACTAAAGTTATTAAAAATGCTCCGCAAACTATTAATGACATAACTGGTGTTACAATAGATTATAGTACAGCTTCTAATGGAGATGTACTTACCTACCTTGCATCTAGCAACACATTCGTCCCTGCAGAGGTTACAGTAGAAGGAATAGCTAATACTTCTACTAATACAGCAGTCTGGACACCAGCAAATGCCACTATACGATTCACTAGATCTGATTCATCTAATTTTGATGTTAATATTACTAACGTTGTTGCAAGTTCAATTGACGGTGGGACATATTAGTTTTAATAAATAGATACATAAAATATAAGGTTTAGAGGAGAAAATAATGCCTAGACAAGCGCTAATTCAATTAAGGAGAGGTACAGGCCTCCCAGCTAACAATGCACTTGCCGAAGGTGAGTTAGCGATTGATATATCAGCAAAGAAGTTATATTCTGCTAATTCAACAGGTTACGCATTTACATTATCCGGAGATCAATATAACTTAGCTCAAGGTGGTAACTCTACACAAGGTACAGTTACACTAAATGTAGATAACGATAGCCTAAGTAACGACTCCGTAACGTTCGCAGGAACTGGTGGTATTACTATATCTGGTAACTCAACCCAGATGACATTTAATGCTGCAGCAGGTACAGATTACGATTTAAGTGCTGGTGGTACAGCAGCTACTGGTACTATAGTACTTGGTGGAGATGCTGATACTGATACAGTTACTTTAAGCGGTAATAATGGCTTAGTAGTTTCAAATACTTCTACTACAGCAGTTTTAGTAGAGAATAAAGGTTCACAGCATACAGTAACAGTTGCCGGCGGTAAATTTGTTATTGATGGAACATCACAACAAGCATTAAGATTAGTACCAGGAATGATATACTGGTTCGATCAATCAGATAATACTAATTCAAACCATCCTTTTGTATTCGGTACAGCAGCTAACGGCTCAGAAGTATCACAAGGAACTGCAAGTGGTTTTGAAATTTATGAGAAAGAAGGTACACCAGGTAACGCAGGTTCATATACAAGAATAAAACTACAACAAGACGCGCCTAACCATGTATATTATTTCTGCTCTAACCACAGTGGTATGGGTGGAAGCGCTTATATACAACCTGACAATGTATACTCTAATGCAACTCATTTCGTATCAACTGACCCAATAATTTCAGAAGGTAGTCTTACAGTTGGTAACTCAACAGTAAACGCAGTACTTTCAACAGCAGGCGCTTTAGATTTAGATAGTAACTTAACTGTAGCTGGTCTATCAACTTTAACTGGTAATGTAACAGCAAGTGATAGTTTAACAGTAGCTGATGGAATTACAGTAACAGGCGGTCATGGTGTATCTGTAGGTAATAGTACTGTTAATGTCTTTATGACTACAGGCGGTAATGTAACTGCTGATGGCCATATTTCAGCAGGCGGCGATGTAGATATAGTTGGTGAAGTAAATGCTGCTTCAGCTGCTATTACAGGTGCTGCAGTAATAGGTACTACATTAGCATCAGGTAATGTTACAGCAACAGGTTTTGTAAATGCTACTACTACTATTCAAGCAGGTGGTTTAATAACTGGTGGTGCTGGTTTAGATATTACAGGTCTAGCTAATGTATCAGGTAATGCTTTATTCAGCGATACAGTAGGTATTGCAGACGGATTAAATGTAACTGGTGGTACTGTTACTATAGGTAACTCTACTGTTAATGCAGTTATTACTCAAGCTGGTAATATTAATACTGATGGTACTTTAACAGTTGCAGGTACTTCTGACTTAAATGGTAACTTAGAAGTTGCTGGGTTATCTACCTTAACTGGTAATACTATAATGTCAGATGATGCCACTGTTGGAGGAGATCTAACAGTTTCTGGTAACTTAACAGTTTCAGGCACACAAACAATTGTAAGTTCAACAACAGTAGCTTTAACAGATTCATTGTTGAAACTTGCTAAAGATCAAACAGGCACAGATACTGATGCCGTTGATATAGGATTCTATGGAGTATTCGATGCTGGAGGCACGGATAAATATTCTGGTCTATTCAGAGATACTTCTGATTCCAATAAGAAATTTGTATTAGTAGAAGGAATAACTTCTGAACCTACTACTACAGTTTCATATACTGCATCAAATTTAGCTTATTTAGAAGCTATTATTGATGGTGGTACGTATTAAATAATTAATTAAGGTACATTATGGATGAAAATTATGTTAGAACTTTGATTAATAATTTGAATGCTGAGTTACAGACATTTACTTTAGATAGAATAAATTTAAAGACTCAGCTTCAGATTGCTAATCAAAAAATTGAATCGTTTGCTCAACAAGTTGATGAACTTAAAAGAGCAAATATAGAATTAAATGAAAAATTAGCTTCTGTAAATACAGAAGAAGTAAAAGTTAGGAAGAAAAAAGCCTAGCACCTTATATAAGGAATAGGAATGGCAGCAAAATATCTTGTAAAGCGTTCAGCTGTATCAGGTCAAGCTCCAAATACTTCTCATATAACAACCGGTGAATTAGCCCTTAACTTACCTGATGGTATATTATACGGTTCTAATGGTTCGGTCATATTTGAGATCGGGGCTAATGTTACATCTTTATCAGTTGGCAGTGCAAACGCTACTATAAATTCAACTGGTCACGCAGTTGTAGAAGGTCTAGCCGTTAATGGTTATACTTTTCCTGCGCAACTAGGATCTCAAGGTCAAGTATTAAGTGCTAATGCCACATCAGGTGATTTAGAGTTTTCATCTGTTACATTAGAAGCTGCTGCTATAAGTATTACTCAATACGTCTATTCCATATCTTCAAATACAACAGTTATAACAGGCGCAGATGATAATAGCGCTGTGTTATCTTATACTGATGGTACTGAAGATGTATTTTTAAATGGTGTAAAATTAGTAAAAACTAGTGACTATGTTTCAACTAATTCAACTGTAATCACTTTACAAGCTAACGCAGTAGCAAGTGATGTTGTAGTAGTTAAAAAGACTCAAGTAACAGGTGTAAATGATCCTATAGATTTAGTTGAACCTGCAGACATAGCATCATCAGATACAAACCTTATTACTCTTGATACCTTTGCTATAAATACATATCGTTCGGCTAAATATCTAGTACAGGCAAATACCTCTGATTCATATGCAGTTAGTGAAGCTGTTGTAACTCATAACGGGTCAGCATCTTATATAACTGAATATGGTGGTGTATATTCAAATGGTAATTTATATACTCTATCAACAGATATAAGCGGAACTAATTTAAGACTTAGAGCAACACCTGCAAGAAGCGGTACAACTTTTACATTTAAGAAGATAATATTAGCAAAATAGGATAATAAGAGATGGCAACAACAAGAGCTTTTAGTATAGGTGAACTAATAAGACATCTTACCTATGATTCATCCACTGATAAATTAACCACTTCAAAGTCTATTAATACTGAAGGTAAAACAAGAAAGAGTAAAACTACTACAACTACTAGCTCACAAACATTAGATTCATTTGCTAAAGCTACTTATAAGTCAGCTTTATATCATGTTGCTGCTCATAAGAGTACAGATTTTCATTCATCATTATTTTTAATAGGTCATGATGGATCAACAGTATATGTTACGGAATATGGAGGATTATTATCAGGTAGTTCACTTTATTCATTAGATGCAACTATATCTGGCGATAATGTTGTAGTTCAAGTGACTCCAGCAGTCACTAATTTAGATATAGAGTTCTCGGTAGAGTTCGTGAATACATAAATAGTATTATAGGGAATATATATGGCGAATCAAAATTTTAGAGTAAAAAACGGCCTTGAAGTAGGCGGTGTTGCAATTGCCAATGATAGTGGAGTTATTAACTCGTCTGCTTTACCAGCATCAGGTGTAACAGCAGGAACAAAAGGTAATACAACAGTCGTACCAGTTGTAACAGTAGATGCTAAAGGTTTAGTTACTAACCTTCAATCTGCTTCTATAAATGGAGTAGATAGCTTTGTATATACTCCAGCTAATACAACTTACGTATTAGCAGCTGGAAGCTCAACTTTTGCTCAAACTATAGTCTTTGGTACTGAGTTTACTACCAACTCAACAGGTATTCATATTGAAACAGCTAATAGTACCCTAGTAAAAAATTCAACAGGTCTAGCAGTCAATAATGCTACTTTAAGTTTATCAGCATTAAGTGACTATGATGCTAATGATCATTTAGACCACTCAACAATTTCAATTACTGCCGGTAACGGATTAACTGGCGGTGGAACAATAGCAGCAACTAGAACACTAGCTGTCGGAGCTGGAGATGCAATAGCAGTAAATAGTACTGCGGTATCAGTCAACTCAGGTGCTATTGATATAACTGCATTAGATAATTACGATGCAAATAAATTTGTAGATCATACAGGCGTATCAATAACTGCCGGAAATGGATTAACCGGTGGTGGTACAATAGCAGCTACTAGAACTTTAACAGTATTAGGTAATACAGGTATTACTGTATCTTCAGATGGAGTCTTTACAAATGACTCAGAAATAGTTCATGATAATCTATCAGGGTTTGTAGCTAATGAACATATAGATCACTCAGGTGTATCTATAGTAGCTGGTGATGGTTTAACAGGAGGCGGTACTATTGCTGCCTCTAGAACCTTAGCAGTAGGTGTAGCTAATGGGTTATCAGTAGCAGCTGATGCAATAGGATTAGTAGCTAATACTTCTCTTATAGCTAACTCTACAGGTCTACACGTTGGTGTTGGAGACGGTTTATCTGGAAATAGTACTAATGTAAAAGTTACTGGTGGTACTGGTGTATCAGTTAATTCAACAGGTGTCCATATTGGACAGGCAGTTGGAACTACTGATGATGTTACATTTAGTGATGTAATTATATCTGGTAACTTAACAGTATCAGGTACTCAAACTACTGTTTCTACTGCAACGTTAGCAGTAACAGATGCTATTATAACTTTAGCAAAAGATCAATCAGGTACACCTTCAGTTGATGCAGGTTTAGAAGTAGAAAGAGGTACAGCAGCTAATGCTCAATTCCTATGGGATGAGTCACAAGACAGATGGATTCATAAACTAGCTGGTGGAACCGAGTATGTATTCCATACTAAAGAGAACGATATAGCCTTAGGTACAGATACTTCTGGTAATTACGTAGATAACGTAACTGCTGGAGTAGGTATTACAGTATCAGGTTCAGCAGCAGAAGGCTGGGAACCGGCAGTTGCAGTAAAAGCTAATACAGGTATTATTGCTAACTCAACAGGTGTATTCGTAAATGAATCCGAAGTAGATATAACTGGATTAGAGAATTACAGTGCTAATAAATTTTTAGATCATACTGGTATCAGTATTACAGCTGGTAATGGTTTAACTGGTGGTGGTACTATTGCTGCTACTAGAACTATTACTGCAGTAGGTGGTACTGGTGTTACATCTAACTCAACTGGTTTGCATATTGGTCAAGCAGTTGGAACTACAGATGACGTTACATTTAACGATGTAACTGTATCAGCAAATGCAGTGATTGGATCTTTACAAGATAGCTCAAATAGAGTTCTAAAAATTTATAATAGTTCTGGGTCACTAATATGGGGATAATAAATGGCCCAACCAACAAGTAGAAACGAATTTAAAGATTACTGCCTTAGAAAGATAGGCTTTCCTGTAATCGAAGTCAATGTAGAAGATATGCAAGTCGAAGACCGTATTGATGAGTCTTTGTCTTACTATTGGGATTATCATTTTGACGGCTCTGAAAGAACATTTTATAAATGGACTATTACAGCTGATGATATAACTAATAGATATTTGACTGTTCCTGAAAATATAATAGGAGTAGTTAGAATTTTCGACATTGGTGATGCATTATCAACAAACAACCTTTTCAATATTAGATATCAAATCGCATTAAACGACTTGTATGATCTGACTTCTTTTAATCAGTCTCTTGTGACTTATTATACTAATATGATGCATATCCGATTTATAGAGGAGCTATTAGTCGGTAGGCAACCTATAAGATATAATAGGCATATAAATAGATTATATGTAGACATGGACTGGGATAAGATGCAAGCTGGCGAATATATTATCGCCGAAGCTTATCAAATAGTTGATCCTACTACTTACGCTGATGTCTGGAAAGACAGATGGTTGCAAAATTATGCAACTGAAAAGATTAAGTATCAATGGGGATCAAATATTAGTAAGTTTAGTGGCATGCAGCTTCCTGGTGGTGTTCAATTTAACGGAGACAAGATAATGGAAGATGCTTTAGCTCAAATTCAAGCATTAGAGCAAGAAATGCTCTCTAGCTACAGCTTACCAGTATCAGACATGATCGGATAATGCTATGCCAACAAACTCACATAGATCAAACTACTTTCAAAATTACGAGGCTTCTGGCGAGCAACGTTTAATTGATGATCTAGTCATAGAGGCTATTCAGATCTATGGCCAAGACGCTTTTTATCTTCCTAGAAATAGAGTAGAGACTGATTTACTATATGGTGAAGCAGTTCTTTCTAAGTTTGACGCTAACTATCCTTTAGAAATTTATATACGATCAGTTGAAGGCTATGAAGGTGAAGGTAAGTTTATGTCTAAGTTTGGTCTTGAAATAAGAGATCAAATAAACATTACTATTGCAAGAAAAAGATTCCAAGAAGAAGTAGAAGAGTTTAATCCTTCTATTACTAGACCAAGAGAAGGTGATCTTATATTCTTCCCTTGGGTAAGAGGTTCTATCGAAAATGAAATAGGAGCTCTTTTTGAAGTTAAATATGTAGAAAACGAATCAGTATTTTATCAATTAGGAAATTTACAAACATATGATATATCATTAGAGAAATTTGAATACTCTAATGAAAGATTTAGTACAGGTATAGCAGTTATAGATGCTATAGAAACAACTCTATCACAAGACAAACAATTAACAACTTTACATGTTACTACTGAAGCAGGAAGTACTCTTACTACTGAATCTGGAGAGGATATATTTAATGATAGCTTCAGTAAGAGAACTACTGATAAAGCAGATACTTCAGACTTCTTTGAAGATACAGCAGATGGATTTATTGACTTTAGTGAAATTAATCCATTCTCGGAGAATGACTTCTAATGTTTGGAGATAAGTTTTACAATAATGTTATTAGAAAGTATGTAATATACTTTGGTACTCTATTTAATGGTATAGAAATAGATAGAACTAATTCATCTGGTACTGTAATTCAAGAACTAAGAGTACCTATTCATTACGGTCCAAGACAGAAATACTTGATGCGTAATGATGTCGATCCTAATTTAGATAGACAAGTAGCTATTCAATTACCAAGAATGTCATTTGAAATGACTTCTTTTAATTATGATCCTGAAAGGAGAATGAATCCGAATAGAAGAATTTATCAAGCTAAAGATGATACTACTTTTAATTTATTATCAGTTTATACACCTCAACCTTTCAATATAGGTTTTGAATTAAATATAGCAGTAAGAAATGCTGAAGATGGTGTAAAAATACTAGAACAAATATTACCTTTCTTTACTCCTGAATATACAGCTACATTAAAATTATTAGACGATATGCCTGATCTAAAGTTTGATGTACCAGTTGTATTTGAAGGATTAACTTCTATGGACCAGTACGAAGCTGATTTTACTCAAAGAAGACAACTAATACATACTCTACAATTTTTAGTAAAAGGATATGTATTTGGTCCTATTAAAGATAGAAAAGGAGTTATTAAGAAAGCTAATACACAATTTCATGTTGACCCATCAGCTGAAGGTGTATTTGATCTTAAGAATGATACTCCGGTATCGAAGATTGTTATAACACCAGGCTTAGATGCTAATGGTAACCCGACCTCTAATGCTTCAGTAGCCATAAATACTGATAGCGTTAGCGCAAATGATAATTATGGTCACGTAATGGCGAATACTTTTAATGGATGATAAGATAGGGGATTTTCTTGAACTTGAGCCACTCAAACAAGATATCCAAAAAGCAGAAACGATAGTTAAAGATTCAAAGTTAGATAATGACTTTGAATATGCTCGTGGCAATCTATATGCAGTTATAGAGAATGGCTCGCATGCATTAACTGAACTATTACAAGTTGCGCAGCAAAGTCAACACCCAAGAGCATTTGAAGTAGTAGCTACTCTAGTAAGAACTTTATCTGATGCTAATATAGCATTAATGGATATAAGTAAAAAGAAACAAGTAATAGAAAATAATGCAGGAGGTCCAAAAGGACCAAGTACTGTAAACAATACTTTATTTGTTGGTAGTACAGGAGATCTGCAAAAGCTGGTTAAAAAACAATTAGATGAGTCAAGTTAGAGAAAATTATCTAGGTAATCCAAACCTTAAGCGATCAAATGTTGCTCAGGATTTTACTGAGGATCAGATAAAAGAGTTTGTAAAATGCTCTCAAGATCCATATTATTTTATTACAAAATATATTCAAATAGTAAATATAGATGAAGGTTTAATTCCTTTTAAACCTTATGACTTTCAAAAAGATATAATAGAGTTAGTTAAAGATGAGCGTTTTGTTATATGTAAAATGCCTCGACAAACAGGTAAGACAACTACTATAGCAGCTGTTCTCCTTTGGTATATAATGTTTAATGAGACATTTAATGTTGCTATATTAGCTCACAAATCAGCTCAATCAAGAGATATATTAGGAAGAATACAATTAGCATATGAACATTTACCTAGATGGTTACAGCTAGGAGTAGTAGAATGGAATAAAGGTAACTTAGAATTAGAAAATGGTTCTAAAATATTAGCTGCTTCTACTTCTGCATCTGCTATAAGAGGTGGATCTTTTAACTTAATTTACTTAGATGAGTTTGCTTTCGTACCTACGCATATACAAGAAGAGTTTTTCGCTTCAGTATATCCTACGATTTCATCTGGTAATACATCTAAAGTTCTAGTAACATCTACACCTAATGGTTTAAATTTATTCTATAAACTATGGAATGATAGTGAAGAAGGATTAAATGATTATAAAAGAATAGATGTTCATTGGTCAGATGTCCCAGGAAGAGATGAAGCCTGGAAAGAACAAACTATTAAAAATACTTCTGCTGATCAATTTAGAGTAGAATTTGAATGTGAGTTTATAGGATCATCTAATACTCTTATTTCACCTTCTGTACTAAAAAGATTAGTATATAAGCAGGCTCAGTTCTCAAATGAGCATACTAGAATATATAAAAAGCCTGAAGAAGGACATACTTATTTTGCAATGGTAGATACTGCAAGAGGAGTTAATAACGATTATTCAACAATAGTAGTAGTAGATACTACTGAACTACCTAATCAAGTTGTAGCTGTATATCAAGATAATAAAATATCTCCATATAATTTTCCTACAGTTATAGCACAATTTCATAAAGAATATAATAATGCTTATATGTTAGTTGAATCTAATGATATAGGTATGACTGTTGTTGAAACTTTACATAATGAATTAGAGTTAGATAATGTACTAATGTCAGCAGGAAAAGGTAGAGCTGGTCAAGTACTTTCATCTGGATTTGGTTCAGGTTCTCAATACTTTGGAGTAAGAACTACTAAGCAAGTCAAAAGGGTAGGATGCCTAAATTTAAAGACACTGATCGAAAACGATCAGCTGTTTATAAATGACTTTAAAATTCTTGATGAGCTAACTCACTTTGTTCAAAAAGCTGAGTCTTACGAAGCAGAAGGTGGTAATCATGACGATTTAGTCATGTGCTTAGTTCTGTTTGGTTGGTTGAGTAATCAAGAACATTATAAGGAATTAAGTAATTCTGATATAAGGAAACATCTAGTTAACCAGCAAAGCGCACATATAGAGCAAGACCTACTTCCTTTTGGTGTTACATCAATGGAAGCAGACTATAATGTTCCAGATGGGTACGCAGAAGAAGCAAGTTGGTAAAACATATGTTTTCTAATTATAAGAACGTATAAATATAATCAAACTATTATGATTTTATATAGAGGAGCATAACATGGCATTTCAAGTCAGTCCTGGTGTAAATGTAAGCGAAGTCGACCTAACTACGGTCGTACCTGCTGTCTCTACTACAGAGGGAGCGATCGCAGGCGTATTTAACTGGGGCCCAGCCGAGGAAAGAGTATTAGTAGATAGTGAAACATCTCTAGTCTCTCGTTTTGGCGAGCCTACCAGCGATAACTTTGAAACATTTTTCACTGCATCAAACTTTTTAAACTATGGCAATAAATTATTTGTTGTCAGAACAGTATCGAGTGCTGCATTAAATGCTACTGGAGCCCTATCAGGTGGTAACACTACAGGGATGCTTATAAAGAATGACACCGAATTTGAAGCTGGTGTCAGTCAGGTTCATGCTGACCACATATGGGCAGCAAAATACCCAGGCGTCCGAGGTAATGGTTTAAGAGTTGAGGTATGTGATTCAACTGATGCTTGGAGCAGTAACGTTGACGTGTCTCATGGAGGCGGGTCTTCAGCTCATGCTAGCATCAATGCTACAGGTACTGGACTATTCTTTACAGTAGGAAATGCTAATGCTACGTTAAAGATTGTTGGTTCAGGCGCAGGTATAACAAATACAGCGCTTACAGTTTTAGCTGATGCAGTAGTAGCAGACTTGAATGTAGGAGATTTAATACAAGTAGGTAATAGTTCAATTGGAGAACAAAAGATCTCAATTAAATCTTTCGCAGCCAACAGCTCAGATACATTTGCCGTAGATGGCGGTGTAGCAACATTATCAAGAACAGTTACATTTGATTCGAGGTTCACATTAGGTAGCGATTTCGATAACAAACTTATACAGAGATTCTGGAAATATTTCAATAGCTTCGATAACGCCCCTGGAACATCTTCATTTGTTGAAGAAAAAGGTGGCGCAGGAGATGAATTACATATAGTAGTCATTGACGAAGACGGAGATATTACTGGAACTAAGAATACAATTTTAGAAACATACCCAGCTGTTTCTAGAGCCACAGACGCTAAGAATGAGTCTGGAGAAACTATTTTCTTTAAAACTAAAATAGATGACGGCTCTTCATGGGCATATAGTATTGCTCATCCAGGTGGGGCATCATATTCAAATACAGCTGCGAATATGACAGCTTTATCAACTGCATTACCAAGAAGATATTTATTCAATGGTGGAGCTGATGGTAACAATGAAGGAGCTATCTCATTAGGAGATCTTTCAAAAGGTTACGATCTATTCAAAGACTCTTCCGATGTAGATGTATCTTTAATGATGGTAGGAAAAGCAGTAGGTGGAAGTAACGGAGAAGCACTTCTTAACTATATCATAGATAATATCTGTGAAGTAAGAAAAGATTGTGTTGTATTCGGTTCACCTGATAGAGCAGACGTTGTAGGAGTCACAAACGCTTCAACAGCAGCGGACAACATTGTCGCCTTTAGAAACTCTGCACGTAGTTCTTCTTACGGTATACTAGACAGTGGTTATAAATATCAATACGATAAGTATAGTGACGTATATAGATACGTACCTCTTAACGGTGATATGGCCGGTCTAAGTGCTAGAACAGACGTAGAAAGAGATGCTTGGTTCTCACCAGGTGGTTTCAACAGAGGTCAAATTAAAAATGTTGTTAAATTAGCATTTAATCCTCAGCTTGCTTTTAGAGATCTTCTCTATAAGAACGGAATTAACCCAGTTGTTTCATTCCCAGGCCAAGGAACAATATTATTTGGTGACAAAACACTATTAAACAAGCCTAGTGCATTCGATAGAATTAACGTAAGACGTTTATTCATAGTACTAGAAAAGGCAATTAGCACAGCAGCTAAGTTCTCATTGTTTGAATATAACGATGAGTTTACAAGAGCTCAGTTTGTTAACTTAGTAGAGCCTTTCTTAAGAGATGTACAAGGAAGAAGAGGTATCTTTGACTTTAGAGTTGTTTGCGATAGTTCAAACAATACAGGCGAAGTCATAGATAGAAACGAATTTGTTGGAGACATTTACGTGAAACCTGCAAGATCTATTAACTTCATTCAGCTTAACTTTGTAGCCGTAAGGTCAGGAGTAGAGTTTAGTGAAGTAGTTGGTAAATTTTAAGGAGTAAGAGATGGCATTTAATATTAATGAAATTAGATCCCAGTTAGTACTTGGTGGTGCTAGAAGTGCTCTATTCCAAGTCAGAATTAACAATCCAGCTAACGGTGCAGGAGACCTGAAATCTCCATTCATGATAAAAGCTTCTCAATTACCAGCTTCGGCTATTGGTTTTGTAGAGGTTCCATACTTCGGAAGAAAATTTAAAATCGCAGGTAACAGGCAATTTGCTCCTTGGAACGTAACTGTTATAAACGATGAAGATTTTCTTATCAGAAATGCTATGGAAGAGTGGATGAATGCTATTAACAGCCATGTAGAAAACTTAAGAGAGTTTGCAGCGGCTGGACCATCAGATTATAAAACTGATGCAACAGTTACTCAATTCTCTAAAACTGGTGCTCCAATAAGAGAGTATAAGTTTGTAGGTATATTCCCAACAGACTTAGCAGAGATACCAGTATCATGGGAGTCAATAGATGAGATTCAACAGTTCGATATCACTTTTCAATACGATTACTGGACAGTTAGCGGCGCTACAGGCACTGCTGGAACTTAGTAACCTAAATAATATAGAAGGGCGCTCAATGCCCTTCTATAACTTTGTAATGGAGATCTAATGGCGGAATTATTCGGCTTTGAAATTAAACGAGCAGGTGCAAATTCAGCACCTGAACCTAAGTCCTTTGTAAAACCAGAATTTGATGACGGTGCAGTCAATATTAATTCTATGGGTGGCATGTATGGCACCTATGTGGATTTAGAAGGAACGGCTAAAAATGAAGCCGAACTAGTTACTAGATATAGACGTATGTCTCTAATGCCCGAAGTAGAGCATGCAATTGATGATATTATTAATGAAACAATAATAAGTGACCCTACTCAACCAGTTGTAGATATTAATCTTGACGCGGTTGATTTACCTGCAAGGGTTAAAAAACTAATCAAAGATGAATTTAAGCAAGCTAGCGAATTGCTATTTTTATCTAATTCGGGATATGAGATCTTTCGTAAATGGTATGTAGATGGTAGATTATACTATCATGCTATTATAGATGAAAAAGATCCATCAGCAGGTATACAAGAATTAAGATATATTGACCCTAGAAAAATTCGAAAGGTCAGAGAAACAAAAAAACAGAAACAAGGAAATTTCCAAGTTGTCAAAGTTGTAAAAGAGTTTTATCTTTATAATGATAAAGGATTTCATAGTAAAGCCTACGCAACTCCAGACCCAATAGCTGCCGGTGGCGCTCAAGGTCTGAAAATCGCTAAAGACAGCATCGTTCATTGTACATCAGGTCTCGTAGATGAATACAATAAGATGGTATTATCACATCTACATAAAGCAATCAAGCCTTTAAATCAATTACAAGTTTTGGAAGACGCAAGCGTAATTTATAGAATTTCAAGAGCTCCTGAGAGAAGAATATTTTATATTGATGTAGGTAATCTACCTAAGATGAAAGCAGAGCAATATCTTAGAGATATGATGACCAAGCATAAGAATAGATTAGTCTATGATGCAGCATCAGGTGAAATAAGAGACGATAGAAAGTTTATGACCATGATGGAAGATTTCTGGTTACCTAGAAGAGAAGGTGGTAGAGGTACTGAAATAACTACTCTACCTGGCGGTCAAAACCTAGGTGAAATGGAAGATATAGAATACTTTAAAAAGAAATTATATCGTTCATTAAACGTTCCTATAAGTAGATTAGAACCAGAAGCTGGTTTTACTTTAGGAAGAGCTTCAGAAATATCTAGAGATGAACTTAAATTTAATAAATTTATAAGAAGACTTAGACTTAAGTTTAGTATTCTATTTAATAAGATATTAGAAAAGCAATTAGTCTTAAAAGGTATTGTAACTATGGACGAATGGTCCGTACTTAATCAATACGTAAAGTATGACTTCGTAGAAGATAATCATTTTGCAGAGCTTAAAAACTCTGAAATGGTTAGAGAAAGACTACAGATTCTTAATGATATAGAGAGTCATACAGGTACTTACTATTCTAAAGAATGGGTAAGAAGAAATGTATTGCATCAGAACGAAGAAGAGATCAATGATATGAAATCTGAGATGCAAGCTGAACAAGGCGATGAATCAGATTACGGTCCCGGCGGCGGTGGCCAACCAGATGCTCCATGGAATCAACAACCAGAAGAGCCAGAAGGTGGTCAGCCCGGTGGAGAAAACGTATAAATAATAAATATAATGGAGATAGAAAATGGCTGAACCTGAATTGACGAATAAGAGCGATGTTAACATCGACGACATTATAAAGAACGCTGTAGGAGATAAGCCTGCAACAGTTCAAGGAGCTTTCGATAATGAAATGCTATCACGTGTGAGTGATCTCATAGGTGGTAAAAGAGAAGCCTTACATAAAGATATGTTTGGTGACCAAGCTATTTCGCGACAAGATAACGAAGAGTTATCTGATGATGAGTTAGCAGCTGATCCTTCTGAAGAAGAAATGGAAGCAGCTCTAGACTCAGATGAATCAGATGAAGAAATGGATTCCGTTGTTGACGAATTAGAAGGAGAAGAAGATGGCGAAAGTAATGAAGAAGACGTGGAAGAAGTTCCACAAGCTGATGAAGACGGGGAGGATCCCGAAAGTAGTCAAGATGGTGATGATGTAGAAGTAGAAGATGAAGTAGAGGAAGAACAGCCAGAAGAATCAGAAGAGGAAGAGGAACCTAATGAAGACACTTAAACAAATTTTAGAAGCTTCTAATCACCTACCTAATATGCCGGTAGGATCAAGCGATGTAGAGGATGGTCCTCACGCTCATCATGGTCGTGGTAAAGCGGAAGGCGAAATCAACTGGAAGAAAAAGCATACCGATAATGTCTTAGAACTAGATCATCCTACTGGTAAAGAGAATATGGATACTCTTAATGCTAGAAATATGAAAAAGGATAAGTCTAAGATCGCGGGACTTGATAAAGATGCTGAAAAAGTAGCTTATGAGGAGTTCAACGTAGAACAAGACCTTATTGAGCAACTATTAGACATTGCTGAAGTAGATGCAGAACAACCTTTACATTTAAACGACGATTCAGAAGTCGTACTAACTCCAGAGTTAGCTGAACAATTAGTATATACTATTGATTGTTTATCAGAAGAAAATAGAACAAAATTCATAGAAGCATTATTAGAATCAGAAGATGGTTTTATATCTATGGTAGAATTTGCGAATGGGGTAGAGTAATGAAAATAATAGTACTTAAAGGTAATGAAGTAGCAGCAGGAGCTAACCTAGGAGCTGCTAGTAATCTTAGTGGTGCTAGATTAGTAAAGTTTTATCACACAGCAGCAGCTACTGTAACATTAGTAGATGGTGCTAATACAGCAATAGGTAATACAACTGTAGATGCTGGTATACATTACTTTGCAAAAAGCCCTGATGACAAAATTTTTGCTACTGCAGGTAAAGTAACACCTGTAGGTTTTGGAGACTAATATGAAGTTAATTACAGAAGTAGAATTTAACGAAGTTAACTATATAAAAGAAGCCCAAGACGAAGAGGGTAAGAAAAAGAATTATTTCATAGAAGGAGTATTTCTACAATCTAATTTAAAAAATAGAAATGGTAGAATATATCCTAAAGAAACAATGTCTAAAGAAGTAGGTAGATATGTTACTGAAAATATAAAAGCTAAAAGAGCTTATGGTGAGTTAGGTCACCCTTCAGGTCCTACTATTAACTTAGATAGAGTTTCACATATGATAACAAGTCTTAAAGAGGACGGCGATAACTTTATAGGAAGAGCCAAAATAATGGATACTCCTATGGGTAATATTGTAAAGAATCTTATGGATGAAGGCGCACAATTAGGTGTATCTTCAAGAGGAATGGGATCACTTAGAACTAATAACGAAGGCGTTAACGAAGTTCAAGGTGATTTTGTCCTCGCAACCGCTGCTGATATTGTCGCAGACCCATCAGCACCTGACGCATTTGTTAAAGGTGTTATGGAAGGTTGTGAATGGGTTTACGATGCAGCAGAAGGTCAATGGAGATCATCTGAGGTTGTAAATGAAGTTAAGCGTACAGGTATAAAATCAGTACGTAAATTAGACGAACGTAAAATCGAATTATTCGAGAAATTTTTACAGTCGCTAATTTAATGTTTTTATAAATAATACTACAAATACTATTTAATAAGAGGAGCTAAAATGGCTGAAAATAATTTAGAGCAGGTAAGCACTGAAGAAGAGCAACTTGACGAGTTCAAGGCGACTGCAGACGCTTCAATGATTGCTGACCCTGTCCCTACTAAGAGTAATAAAAGACCAGCCGATAAAGACGTAGGAGACAAAGCAGTTCCTTCTCTATCTCGTGCTGGCATGATCGGAGCTATCGTCCAGAAGCTCTCAGGCTTTTCGAAGTCAGGTGTTTCTGATCAATACGATGTAATTTTCGGAAAGAGTGCCCCTAACAATTCTGCAAAGAATATGTCCTCTATTGCTGGTAAAGCAAAGTTTAAAGAAGATGTCGAAGAGATCTTCCAAGGACAAGAATTAGCAGAAGAGTTTTTGGATAAGGCATCTGTTATTTTCGAAGCTTCAGTTAATGCACGTCTAGTTGCTGAGAAAGCAAAACTAGAAGAAGAGATGGAGCAAAAACTAGAAGAAGAAAAAGTAGCTATTGAAGAAGCTATGACTGATAAAGTTGATACTTATCTTACTTATGTCGCTGAGCAGTGGCTAGATGAGAATGAAGTAGCGATTGAATCATCTATTAAAGTTGATATCGCAGAAAACTTTATGAACGGTCTTAAGTCTTTATTCGAAGAAAACTACGTATCAGTTCCTGAAGACAAACTTGATCTAGCAGCAGACGCGCTAGCTCAATTAGAAGGTTTAGAAGAGCAGCTCAATGCTGAAATGGCTGAGAAGATTGAGCTCTCCAAACGAATTGAATCTCTAGAGATCGATAAATTAGTATCAGAGTCATCTGATGGTTTATCAGTATCTCAGAAAGAGAAGCTTTCAGCATTAGTTGAAGGTCTAGAGTATGAAAATCTTGACGAATTCAAGTCTAAGCTTGAAGTAGTTAAAGAGCAATACTTTGCTTCGCCGAGCGTAATTGCCGAAGAGGTTGATGAGACCCCTATCGAAGAAGAAGCAGAGAAAAAGGCTGCAGTTGATCCAATGATGGACCAATATGCGAGTGCGATATCACGCACTATTAAAAAATAAATAATGTTTATAGGGTAAAATAACGGGAGAACTATTATGGACCTAAAAACTAATTTAGTTGAGAAGTGGCAGCCAATTCTTGAGCACGATGACCTACCAGAGATTGGTGATTCTCATAAACGTGCAGTTACAGCTCAACTTTTAGAAAATACAGAAATCGCTTTAAGAGAAGGAAGCGCATATTCTTCACAATCACTTCTCGCTGAGGCTGGTACTCATACTCCTGTCAACGCAACTGGATCTGCTGGATTCGGTGACGGTGTTCAGAACTATGACCCAGTTTTAATTAGCTTAGTAAGAAGAGCTATGCCTAACTTGGTTGCATACGACATGTGTGGTGTTCAACCTATGAGCGGTCCAACAGGCCTTATCTTTGCGATGAGATCTAAGTACAGCTCAATGGCTAACTCATCTACTGAAGCATTCTATAATGAAGCAAATACTGCATTTGCTACTAGAGTAGCTAACGCTAATACTTTAGGTGACAAGCACGTCGGAACAGTTCCTGTATCAGCAAACAACGCTGAAGCTGGATCATATAACTTCGGTGACGCAATGTCAACTAACCAAGCTGAAGCATTAGGTAACGCTTCCAACATCGCATTCCCAGAAATGGCATTCTCAATTGAGAAAGTTTCTGTAACAGCTGGCTCAAGAGCTTTAAAAGCTGAATACTCAATGGAACTTGCTCAAGATTTAAGAGCTATTCATGGATTAGATGCTGAGACAGAATTAGCTAATATTCTTTCAACTGAGATTCTTGCTGAAATTAACAGAGAGATTATCAGAACAATTAACATTGTTGCAAAACAAGGTGCTCAAGTAGATACCACAGCTGCTGGTACTTTTGACCTTGATACCGATTCAAACGGTAGATGGAGCGTTGAGAAGTTTAAAGGTCTCATGTTCCAAATCGAAAGAGATGCTAACCAAATCGCAAAAGACACAAGAAGAGGAAAGGGTAATGTCCTTATTACATCTTCAGACGTAGCTTCTGCATTACAAATGGCTGGCGTTCTTGACTATGCACCTGCATTAAACTCTAATAATTTACAAGTAGATGATACTGGTAATACATTTGCTGGAGTATTAAATGGCAGATACAGAGTATACATAGACCCATATACAACTGGAAACTACTATGTCTTAGGATATAAAGGTTCTAGTGCATTTGATGCTGGTATATTCTATTGCCCTTACGTTCCACTACAAATGGTTAGAGCAGTTGGTGAGAACACTTTCCAACCTAAAATTGGTTTCAAGACTAGGTATGGAGTTGTTGCTAACCCATTTGCTGAAGGCACAGCCTACGGTAACGGTGCATTAACAAAAGATTCTAATGTATATTACAGAAGAGTACTTGTTAACAACATAATGTAATCTAATTACAAAGTATGTTAAAGGGAGCTTTACGCTCCCTTTTTTTTGTACAAAAAAAGACCCCCTAATCTCATTGGCAAATTATCTGCTTGGAAAAGGGGGTCGAGGGTTTAGCTAGATTAGCTAGCTGCTGCTAATGCTTGGTAACCTGCAGCTACTACCGCTCTTGACGGTGTACCAACTCTATAGAAAGTTTTAGTTCTTCCATTAGAGTCTGTACGTGTATTTGCATACACAGCAATCCCAGCTTTGTGTCTTAGTTCAGACACTCTAGCTTTGATTGATGCTGGAGTGGTATTAAAGTAATTAGCCATCTGTGCAGCTGTATACTCATTACCTTCAGTTACTAAAGCATTAAATACTTTATCAAATAATGACATAAACGTCTCCATTTCATTAATCGAAGGGCACCCGTTGCCCTAAGTTTTATAATTATATGAACTATTGACCCCAAAGTCAACTATTATTTTGAAAAAAAACAGTTGATTTATTTCCTTTTGAGTATACAATATAGATATAACTAGGAGAAACTATATGTTAAATTTAGAAAATAACTTAAAGAAAATAAATGAAGCTACTGGTTTAGAAGCTAAGAAAGAAGCTATGGTTGAGATGATTAATGATTCTCATGCTAAAGCTATAACTAAACAGAAAGCTTTAGCTCAAGTAGAGTATATCAATAATGAGAATAAGCTACTTAGCTTCGCCTACAACTATGCTATGTCAGGTGAAGGATTAAAAGTTGTCTAGAAAAGTAAAGAAGCCAGATCTCGGTGATCGAATAGAGCATCGAGAGCCTGCTTTTGATAGAACGCATGAAGGTGTTGTTATTGAAATGTTAGCTGAGCAGTTTGTATATAAAACTGATGAAGGACATGAACGCTTTTGCTTGTTTAGAGAACTTTGGACTAAAGTAAGCTAAATATATGCATGGCTATATTAACTCAGCAACCTGATAACTTAAACTTTTTATCACCGTTAAAGTTTACCTTTACTGTTGATAAGATGCCTCATGTTAACTTTTTCGTACAGTCAGTACTACTACCAGCGGTAGCTATGGGTAACGTAGATGTACCTACACCGTTTGTAAAGATACCCAATCCAGGTACTCATATTGACTATACTGAATTTCAGGTTGGTTTTAGAGTTGATGAGCAAATGCAGTCCTATTTAGAGCTGTATGATTGGATTAAAGCTATAGGTTTTCCAGAAAGTTTTACTCAATATAAAGAGGTAGCTGATAAAGACCCTAGACGTAATCCAATACAAACTATTCAAAAGACTGATTCAATAGTGAGTGATGGTACACTCCTCATTCACAATAGCAATGCTCAACCGAATTTAGAAGTTAAATTTATTGGTTTATATCCATCAACTATATCAGAACTTGCGTTTGATTTAAGAGGTGGAGATGTAAATTATGTTGAGTGTATTGCATCGTTTAGATATGAGAGATTTGATCTAAAAGTAATTACCTAAAACAGTTGCACTAGCGTTAGTTAGGCATTATAATAATCTATGTGATTGGGTAGGGATACTATATAATATGACCTTAGAAGATATATTTGAATTATGGAGTAAAGATTGCGATATCGATCGTACTGAGTTAGGTGAAGAAAGCCTAAAGATAGCTCAGCTTCATGCTAAGTATTTTAAGATATTTAGTACTGAAAGATTAACGTTACGTAAGCTTCAAAGTGACCTTAAAGTTCTTAAAAAATACAAATATGAATGGTTCGCTGGTTCATTAGACTATGATGATATGAATGAACTAGGATGGGAACCTAACCCTCTTAAAATATTGAGAGCTGATATACCTCAGTATATAGACGCTGATAAAGATATAATAGAGCTTACTCTTAAAATATCTTATCAAAATGAAAAAGTAGACTTCCTTGAACAAGCAATAAGATCTCTTAACTCTAGAGGCTTTAATATCAAGTCAGCTGTTGAATGGGAGAAATTTAAAGTAGGAATATAATATGCCATATGTAGAAAAAGCAGGTGTTAAAACTATTAAAGAACAGATAGATCAATGGGAAGGTGTTATGCATGATCCTAATATAGATGGCTTTAATGGTTATTATTGTAAGCAAAAACTATACTCTGTACTTTGGTACGTTCAAGAAGCTATCAAAGGTGCACCAGAGTATTCAGGAGAAGAGGAGTTCCTTTCAAAAAAACAACCCCTATGAAAAAAGCTTTAGTAGTAGGCTACGGGTTCGTCGGCAAGGCGACTTATGCCTTTTTAGAATCGTTTGACGATATCGAAATATTTATTCATGACCCTTATCTAGAATATCCTAGTATTGTTGATGAAGAAGAAGAGTTCGATTACGTATTTTTATGTTTACCAACAGATCTAAAGAATGGTGCTTTAGATATATCTACTCTTATAAAGATGTATGGCAAATGGAAAGGTGAGCAGATAATTAGATCAACTATAGGACCAGACCAAGTTAATGAGTTTGATGATCCTACTATGTACCCTGAGTTCTTAAGAGAAGTAGGTTGGGAGCAAGATGTTAAACAACCTCAAGTGGAACATGTACTAGGGTATAATTTAGCTAGTAAGTTTGCATACTTCCTTCAAGAGAATGATATTGAAGCTACTTTAGTATCTCCTGAAGAAGCTTCAATGTTTAAGATAAGTAGAAACGCTTTCTTAAGTATGAAAGTAATGTATGCTAATATACTAAATAAAAAATGTAAGCAATATGATGTAAGTTATAAGAAAGTAAAAAGCTTACTTCAAAGAAACTTAGATCCAACTACTCATTTCGATGTGCCAGGACCTGACGGTCAATTTGGATTCGGAGGTAAATGCTTACCAAAAGATACAACACACTTTAAGAACTTAGATGAAGATCCAATGTTCACTACAATATTAGACTTAAATAAAGTAATAAGATGACTATAGGGTTTACTTGTTCAGCATTTGATTTATTACATGCAGGTCATGTCGCGATGCTTCGCGAAGCAAAAAGCCAATGTGATTATCTTATATGTGGTTTACAAGTAGACCCATCTTTAGATAGAAAAGAAAAGAATAGTCCAATACAAACTATAGTAGAAAGATATACTCAGCTACAAGCTATACATTATGTAGATGAAATAATACCTTATATTACTGAATCAGATTTAGAAGATATTTTAAATATGTTACCTATCAATGTTCGCATCTTAGGAGATGAGTATAGAAATAAAGAGTTTACTGGTAAAGGTATTTGCCAGAAGCGAGGAATTAAGCTATACTTTAATAGTAGAGATCATAATTTTTCTACAACAAACTTAAGAAAGAAAGTATATGACAGAGAAGATATACGTAGAGAAGTATAACGACGTATATGTAAAAGCATTTTGTGAGCCTGGAGTTGCTTATGAACTTCAGGATTACTTTACGTTTACTGTCCCTGGAGCAAAGTTTATGCCTCAAGTAAGGAATAAATTTTGGGATGGTAAGATACGTTTATTCAATCCAGCTACTCAATTAATCTATAGTGGCCTGGTTCCCTATATTAGAAAGTTCGCATTCGATAGAGAATATGAAGTAGATGTCGATGATGACTTACATGATACTTCTTATTCGTTAAAAGAAGCATACGATTATTGTAAAGCAGCTTCTAATTTAGAACCAAGAG